>SDBV01001935.1_pt1 | contig 31044 bp, 20 predicted proteins | sample 2277081 | NCBI WGS metagenome assembly SDBV01 (sample SAMN10402039, study PRJNA504765) | marine sediment metagenome | isolation source: marine sediment core GS10_PC15, 223 cmbsf | place: Arctic Ocean: Southern Knipovich Ridge | collected 2010 | reverse complement strand
AAGACGTGGTGCAGGTCACCACGACATTTCGCTATCAGATTCAGTTTGCCGGCACCGACACATTTCGGATGGCGGTGCCTGCGGTCGTGTCCGATCGCCTGCAAATTGAAGGAGACGGTATCAAGGAAAGGCGCAAGGCCGAGCAGGCAAGTGTCGACGGCATGGTTGAGTGGACCATTGTGCTGCATTCCGAAGCGATCGGCGATCGCATGTTCACCGCGACGTACGATCAGAAGATCTCCATTGACGATCAGGGGACGCAGTTTGAACTTCAACCGATCCAAGTGCTGGACGTGGACCGCGAAGCCGGGGAGATTGCCATCCAGAAGGGCCGCGCCCTATCGGTCGATGCCACGCCAATTGGCCTGGAAGAGATCGATCCTCGCGAGCTGTCGCAGCCGATCGGCACGACCCGGCCGTATCTGACGTACCGTTATTACCAGCATCCGGCTCGACTGACACTGAGCGTTACCAAGCATGAGCTTCAAGACGTCGTCAAGACGGTAGTTCGCCGCGCTTACATCGAGGCCGTTATTACGGAAGACGGCCCGATGACCGTGCGTGCCCGATACGACCTGAAATCGAGCGAGCGCCAGCGTCTGGCGGTTACCCTTCGCAATCCGCGCATTTTGGGCATCACCGTGGCCGGACAGACCGTGGCACCCGAGAAAGCGCCCGCGGCACCAGGCGGCAGTCCTGAGGACAAGACTTACTTCATCAACGTGGCGCGTACGGCCGACTCGGACGAGACGTTCCAGATCTGGGCGGTCTTCGAGACACCGCTAACGGAAAAGGAACTCGGAGTCACCGACCTCTTGCGTCTGCCGCTTCCGCGGTTCGACGAAGGCGTGAAATTCCAACAGGTGTACGTGCGCGTCTGGGTGCCGAAGGACTACCGTCTGGTGGGTGACCCCGAAGGATTCACCAGCCATATCAGCGTGGGGCTGTGGGATTCACGCAAGATCACTCATACCCCCGAGAATCCTGACAGTTGGTTTCCCAAAGACACCTCGTCGTTTGACTTCCAGGTCGGCGGGACGACTTACTTGTTCAGTAGTCTGACCGGCCCCACGGAACTGCAGATCGGCTACTGGCACATTCCCACGATGACTGTCATCGCCAGTTTGCTCGTCTTGGTGGTCGGAGGAGTGCTGGTGCGGTTCTCTCTGGAGACGAAAGTATTCACGATTCTTGCCCTGGTGTTCGCTGTTCTGTTCGTCGGTTTGTTTGCGCCGTCGATCATCAATAGTTGGCTACTGGCGGCACGGGTGGGAATCGCCGGTGTTGTTACACTCTGGCTGGTCGTCTGGTTGTTGTTCGTTCGTCGAACCGGCGGCTCCCCGTCATTGTTCGGCAGGGAAGACGTCCCCGTGCCGGTCGCGCCCGGCGCGGCTGCCGGCAGCTTGTCCGAGCCCGCGACCGACCTGCCACCGATGCCAGAAGCACCGCCCGACGGCCAAGAACCGGCGGGCGCCGAGGTTGGCGGTGAGAAGACTGCCACAACGGATTCACCTGGCAGCCAAGTGGCATCAGACGATGCTCCGGTCGCTGATGAGCTTGAGGATGGGACAGGCAAACGAGAGAGAAGCAATGATGAGCAGTGACCAGTTGAGTGCTGCGTACCGCGTGCTTGCCTGTGTATGGCTTGCATACTACCTGCCGTGTTTGCATCCTTCCCCTGCCTCTGCTGAAGTTACTGGCGGTCCACCGCGAATTCGCAACGTGTACATCCCGGCGGATCAACTGAAGGTGCTGTTTGGCAGTTCGTCCAAAGGCGTGCTGATGCCGCGCAACAAGATCTTGGCTTTGTGGCATGAAGCCCAGAACCACGTCCAAGCGGAAACGGTCCCGCCGGCTGATACGGTGTTAGCGCAGGCAACGTACGAAGCGCGGCTGGATGATCACGAATTGCGCGTGACCGGCCGCATCCAGATCGCGAAACTACGCGGAGGCTGGCAGGCGGTCGACCTGCCGTTCGGGGGACTGGCAATCGAGTCAGCGCAAATAGGCGGTCAACCGGCCCGGCTTGGCCGCAAAGACGACGGCACGCTGTTTCTGCTGCTCAAGAAGGAAGGCCGGGTTGAACTGGAACTGGAGATGTCAGCTCCACTGGCAAGCAAGGGTGGGGACCTGGCAACCACGCTCAAACTGCCCCCGGTGTCGGCATCAGAGATGTTGATTCGGCTTGACGAGGGCAAGCAACTGCAGGTCGGTGAGACGACGCTGCAATCCGACGGCACCGACAACGGTCAGCAGGTATTCCGCGTTGCCGTCGATCACACGGGCTTGGTGCCGCTGGTGGTGTCAGATCGTTTCGGGGACGGCAACCGGGCGCCCCTGGTCTTTGTCAACAGCCGCTCGATCGCCCACGTTGAGCCGGCCGGACTTCGCTGGCAGGCCATCCTCGATCTGGATGTGTACGCCCGCGCAACGGACTCCTTTCAGCTTCAGCTGCCTGATTCCGTGGACGTCGCGGAGGTCGAGGCACCGCAACTGGCCGGGTGGACGATACGAAAACAGGCTGACGGTACGGCGACCGTCACGCTCACCTTCCGCAAACCACTGCTCGGTCGGCGTGCCGTCCGGTTACTTGGGTTGGCACCCGTCCCCTTGGCCATGCAGTGGAACGTCCCCACGGTCAAGGTGCTTCAGGCCGCGTCGCACGTCGGGCAGGTGTTGGTGTATTCATCGCCGTCGTTGCGGGTTGAGGTGGGCACTTTGGCCGGTATCAGGCCCGAACGCTTGTCACTTCCGACGACCAACGACACACCGTTGGCGTTTGCGTTCTGGGACGAGAACTTCGAACTACCTCTGCGCGTGATACCACGGCGGCGGGCATTGCAGGCGTCGGTGGCGACTTTGGTGGAGGTCAGCCGGGCAGGTTTGGTGTTGCGCAGCAGCGTGACCGTCGAACCGCGGCACGCTCCGGTGTTCGGCGTCCAGATGCAGTTGCCGCGCGACTGGGAAGTCACTTCCGTGCTGTCTGCCGACCAACCGGTGCAGTGGGAATCGGTGCAGCCGGTTGGCACCGAAGCTGCCGCGGACGCATCTCTACAAACCGTACGATTCGATCTCGTCAAACCGTTGAGCCCCGGCCAGTCGCTGGAAATCGCACTGACGGCCCAGCGGCGTCCCGATGGCTGGTTGGAGCAGGACGAAGGATTCAGTGAACTGCCGTTGCCCGAACTGCGGTTGGTTGGGGCGGACGAGGTTGAAGGGACGGTGCTCGTGCAGGCGCCGCCCGACATCGAGTTGCTGGTGTCGGACTTGTCGGACGATTTGCAGCCGGTGGCCGCCGACCGGTCGGGCAGTGCTTCTGCTCAAACTGCGGGTACTGCCCTGCAATACCGTTACCAGGACGACGCGCGTGTCGGCGGCCGGCTTCAGATCCGCACGAAACCGGCGAAGGTGTCGGCGGAAACGCTGGCTTTTGTGCGGCTGGACCGTGGCAAGCTGGACGTGCACTACCAACTCGACCTGCACATCCGGCACGGAAAGATACGGCAAATCCGCTTCACGCTGCCCGTGGCGGCCGGCGAGAAAATCCAGATCGTTCCCGTCGACTCGGCGGCACGAGTCATCGAACAGCAACATACGCCGCTGCCCAGCGCCGGTGACGGCAGCCCCGAATTGTACCTGTGGCAGGTCGTCCTGGACCGGCCCGTGACGGGCGACCTGACACTGGCCGTGGATTTCGGGCAGACGTTTTCCACGCAGGCCCCGAACGGCGGGGCCGGCGAACCGGCGACCGGAGAATCCGTTTCCGCCAAGGCCGGCACCCCGGTGGCAATTCCGGTCCTGGCTTTGCAGAACGTTTCGCGGCAAAGCGGTATCGTGGCATTGGAAGCAGCCAGCGATCAGCAGATCGATTACGAACCGCAGAACCTGCGCGACCTGGACCCGGCGGACGTGGTCGAACCGAAAGCCTACGTTGCTAGTCAGCGGATCGTTGCCGCCTACCAATATCAACGGTTGCCGTACCGGCTGACGATCTCGGCCACGCGTCACGCGTCCGAGTCCGTGCTCACCGCGATATGCGAATCGGCCGAGATTATCAGCGTCGCCGGGGGCCAAGGTCGGATGCGTCACCAGGCACGGTTCTGGCTGCGCAGCCGCAACCTACAACACTTACCCGTTACCTTGCCCGAGAACGCCGACTTGTGGACCGTCATGCTTGACAGCGAGCCGGTGGAAGTGCGGCAGAAACAGGGCGCCTACATCGTACCCTTGCCGGCGGGGCAAGCCGGCTCCGCCAACGATCTCCGCGACCTGACACTGCTGTACGAAACGGATAGCCCACGCCTGGCCACCGATGGTTTGTGGGGGCGGCTGTGGCCCCAGACGGTCCGCCAGAACGCTCCCGAAATCGGCATGACTACGTTGGGCACTACGTGGTACGTACACCTGCCTGACGGGACGGATTTGGTGTCGACCGGCGGCGACTTCAAGCCGGTAACACGACTCACTCGTCCCACGTTGGTGAGTCGCTTGGCTGAAACGATTGCGCGCCAGAGCACGACCGCGCTTGGATGGAAGTTCGGCGGTCTCGTTGCTGCCGTCATCATCGTGGTCATCTTCACGCTAGTGAACACCGGCAAGGGGTGCACGATTAACTTGGCCCAGCTTCTCGTGGTCGTCGCCGCCATCGGCGTGCTCATTGCTTTGCTGCTGCCGGCCACGCAATCGGCGCGTGAAGCTGCACGGCGGGCAAGCTGCCTGAACAACCTCAAACAGATCGGTTTAGGTCTGCAAAACTACGTATCAGTTCACGGGCACTTTCCGCCTGCCGTGATCGGTCCGGACAACGTACCACTTGAGCGACAGTTTAGCTGGATGGTGGCCATTTTGCCCTACATGGAGCAACAGAGTCTGTACGACGAGCTTCGTCTCGATCTGCCGTGTGATCACCCGCATAACGCTGCTTTGCTCCAGTTTGCTCCCAACGTGCTGCTCTGCCCCTCCGATCCGGCGCCGTCGGCCACGCCGGAGGGATTGCTCAAGACTTCCTACGTGGCCATAACGGGCGCCGATTCGACGCACGGCCCTGGCGGTGTGCGCGGGGTCATTGGGTTCGACAGAGGGCTCCGGCTCGACGAAATCGTCGATGGCACCAGCAATACCATCGTGGTGGCAGAGGTAACCGACGGTGGCCCGTGGTTTGCCGGTGGGGCCGGCACTGCACGCCGGATTGACGATTGGATGCGGAATCAGACGTGGAGTCACCACGCGGGCGGAGGGAACGTCGTGTTCGCAGACGGATCGGTGCATTTTCTTGGTGCGAACACCGATATTCAGACCCTCCGCCACTTGGCCACGGCACAGGGCAGAGACCAAATCGCCGATCGGGACTCCGGCGCTGAAGCCGCTACGGCAGCGGCGCCGGTTGCTGCTCCCGAAGCGGCTCCGGCTGGGTCGTCGGCTGAAGAGGAAGGGGACGCCGATGAACGTCTCACGCCGCCGCCGACCACGCCACAGGACAAGCCGTCGCCCCGGGTTCCACCGCAGCCGCGTTTCCAGCGTGGTGAACGAGCGCGGCTTTCACTACGAGTTGCGCTCGATACGCACGGGGGGCCGGCGATCCGTTTCCGGCGCGAGGGCGGACCCGGAGAACTGGTGCTCGCCCTACAGGACAGAACGTCCGCACACACGTTGCAGTGGTTCATTGTCGCCGCTGCATTGCTGGCCGCCTGGATCTGGCGACGTGCGCCCGGATCGCAGCGTGCGATCGCCGTCGTTATGGGACTGGCCGTGCCGATCGGCTTGTCGGGGCTGGTTCCGCTGGCCTGGGCGCCACTGCTGGACGGACTGCTTCTCGGTACGTTGGCGGCAGGCTGCTTGTGGATACTGCCGAGAATCATCGCGGCGATAAAGACGCGCGTGCCTGCGCCCACGGCGGCAGCCATGGCAATTGGCATCAGCTTTCTGTTTCCCACGGACGCGAGCGTGGCAGAGGAAACACGCGTCACCGGAAAGACCCAAGCTTCAACCGAGCAGGTCCCTCAGCCCGATCTGACCCTGTTCATCCCCTATGATTCGGACGACAAGCCGCTGGAGAACACGCAGGTCTACTTGCCACACGACGAGTTCCTGCGCTTATGGAAACAAGCCCATCCTGACGAGCCCGACGACGTGCCTCCGGATGTCCGGGCGATTGTCAGTCAGGCCGAGTACTCAGGTCGGCTTCAGAACGACGTAGCCCGCTTCGATGGTCGGCTCCTGATTCATCATCTAGACGATCAGTGGGTACGAATCGCGCTGCCGCTCGGCAAAGTTGCCTTAGAGAAGGTCGAGATCAACGGTCGGCCGGCCACCCTGGCCGACGACGATCCGGCAGGCAGTCAGCGAAGGACTCCGCTCTCTGCGGAGGAGGCTGCACAATCCCGCCAGGAGATCTCGCCGGCAGCCGGCGTCCAACCCGCGATCTACCTCAAGGAACCGGGCCAGTACGTCGTGGACGTCCGGTTCAGTGTGCCTGTCAGTCGATTGGGTGCAACCGGCCAGATGACCGTGCCTTTGCGTGCGGTGTCTTCGGGCCGTCTAGTGTTCCAACTGCCGGCCGAGGGTCTGGACGTCCAGGTCAGCGGGAGCCCCGGAGGCTGGCGTCGGCTGGCGGCGGTTCCCGGCGACGAGGCCGCCGAACGCGACGCGGCCGTTCAGTCCGTCGGTGAGTTTGTCAGCATCCCGCTTGGCGCCGCCGGCGAGCTGTCCATCCGTTGGCAGCCGCAGCGTGTTGAGGCCCGGGCGGGACAACTGATCAGCGTGGATCAAACCCTGCTGATCGAGGTGCTGGACTCGGGTGTGCATTTGCACGGCAGGTTCCACTATCGGATTCAGCAGGGGGCGCTCAGCGAAGTGCAGTTGCGCATCCCGCCCGACGTGGCCGTCCAACGCGTCGACGGCCCCCAAGTGGCTGATTGGTCGATCGAAACCGACCCGGCCACCGGCCCCAATCCCGGGACACAGCGGCTCGTGGTCTCGCTGAAGACGGAACTGACGACCGGCACGGACGTGGACATACACTGTTTCCGCCGCGATCGCCAGGTGACGGGAACCATCGACGTCCACGGCCTGGAGCCGCTGGGAGTCGTACGCGAAACGGGGCGCGTGGCAATCGGTTGCTCGAGCCATTTCCGCGTGCGCGTCGACAAGACGGATCGCGTGGACCAGATCAATCGTGCGGGGCTGGATCTGCCGCAGGGAGCTAGTGATGGCTGTGCCCTGTTGTCGGCGTACCGCTACACCTCGCGGCCGTGGCGTCTGCAACTGCAGGTTGAGCGTCATCGGCCACGGGTGGAGGTGTCGGATCGCACTGCCGTGGTCGTGACGGCGCGCCAAGCCACCTTGCGGAGCCTGCTGACCGTACATGTCACCGGCGCCCCCACGGCGTCGTTCAGGCTACGGCTGCCGGCTTCGCTGAGGGTATCTCGGGTTCGTGTTCCTCCGGGCGCCGACTGGTTCATCGTTCGTGACGACAAAGGCCAGCAGTTGAAAGTGGAACTGAACGAACCGGCCATCGGGAAACTGAACTTGGCAGTGAGTGGTTCGCTCGTGCGAGACTCAAGTCAAGCGGAGTTCGTTGTGCCCGGCGTCACGGTGGAAGAGGTCCAGGCCCAGCGTGGCCAACTGGCGATCTACGTGGACGACGATCTGGAGGCCGTCCTGACCAGTGACGGCGACGCTCGACCCGTCGATCCGGCTGCACTGGAGAGCGTCTTGCGAGCAGATGGCGGCAGGCCGATGCACTATGCTTTCCTGTATGAGTCGCCGCCTGAAGATCTGCGTCTGCGGCTGTCGCCCGCTCCGTCGCGTCTCAACGGCGACGTTACAACGGTGGTCAGTGTTCGTAAAGGCGCAGTGGTATATATCAGCCAAGTAGATTTCGAGATCCGGCAAGCGGGGCGTTCGCGGTTTCGAGTCGTGACCCCGCAGTGGTTGGGCGATGATATCGAACTGCAGGGCGAGCAAGTTCGACAGATTCGTTCACAGGTAACCGATCAAGGCCGTACCTGGGAGATTGAGTTGCAGCAACCAGTGCGGGGAACCTATCGTGTGCAACTGATTCAAACATTGCCACTACCGGACGACGGCACAGTGCCAGCCGCCATCATCCGGCCCCTCGACGTGGAACGGTCGCGAAGTCACATTGTGTTGGAGAACTTGACCGCGGATGAGGTCGCGGCGACCACGACCAACGGCGTGGAGCCGATCTCGATCACCGCGGTACCCGAGGGCCTGACTGATAATGTACGCCGGCAAGCTGTCGCGGCGTATCGAATTGCCGATGACGCTGCTGTTCTGGTGTGGCAACGTCGTGTGCGCGAACAAGAGACCGGTCTGATGGCCAGTATCAACCTGGCCGACCTGACTACGGTCATTCATGCTGACGGTCGCTATCGCGCTCGTGCTGCCTACAACATCCGCAACTTCACACTTCAGTTTCTCGAATTGGAGCTACCGCCCGACAGTCAGGTATGGTCCGTCCACGTTTCGGGTCAGCCCGTGCGACCGGCGAAGACCCGTCGCCAGGGCCGGCCAATCACGTTGTTGCCGCTGCAGAAGACCTCGGCCGGTGACTTCTCGTCGAAGGTAGTCGTGATCTACTCGGGCCATCTGGGAGAACCTCTGCACCGTTGGACGCAGGTTCGGCCGCCGGCTCCCCGGATCCTCAGTGACGTCCCCGTCTCGCGCACACTATGGACGCTCTTTTTGCCGCGTGAATACAGAGTCAGTCTAGTGAAAGGTGAGAGCAACCTGGAAGAGGTCGCGTCAGCGTACCAGCAGGAGGAACGGAAGTTGTCGTTCCTGGATGAACTGCGACAGATGGTGCAAGTGGCCAGCATCAAAAGCAAGTCGGCCGCACGAACAAAAGCCCGAGGCAACCTCAAGCAAGTCGGTTCAGCACTGCAAGACTATGCTCAGCAGAGTGCTCAAGCCGACGCGAGAAACGCCGCAGACGTCCAAGAACAGGCTCAACGGATTGAAGCAGAAATCAGGCGGTTGGAGGAGCTGAAGACCGACACCAAACGGGTTGACGGCGGCACGGACTTCTATTTCCAACAACCGCAGCGACGACCGGAACGTGTCCAGGTGGGTGTCGATCTGGATCGGGGCTTCGAGAAGCTCTCCGAATGGCACATGACGGACGACGACAAAGCCGCACCGAAAGATGTACGGAAGGATGCGCAGGATCAGGTCCGTGGCCGCCCGGAACAACAACGAGGAAAGCTGCGCGAGCAAGCTGCCGAGCAGTTGGAGAAGCTCCAAACGATGCAGCAGGAAGAACGCATCCAACAGAAAAAGGCCGCCCCGCAACAACCTTCGGAGTTGCCGGAAGGAGAGCGGGAGGCGGGGACCGTTGGCTTGCAGCCTGCCGTCGATCAGCGAACTGGAGAACAATCGCCACAGGATGGGCAAGCCGCGCCAGGCGCCCCGATGGCCGCGGCGGGGACCGGCTATTTGTCCCTGGATTTGGACCTGACCCTTGTGGGGACCGCGTACCATTTCCGCAAGCTCCACGGTGAACCGCGTCTTGTCCTGCGTGCCCGCCACGAAAATCTGGGCCGCTTCGTGTCTGCCATTGTCTGGGCCGGCTTGTGCCTGGCGCTGGCCACCGCGACCATTTGTGGTCTAAGGCGACCCAACGCTGCCGCACTCGCCTACCGTTGTTGGCCGTGGTTGGCCGTGGTTGCAGGCGCGGCTTGGTTGTTCCTGCTGCCGGCCGGTGTGCTCGGGCTGGCTCTGCTGGTGACGGCATTGTGTGTGCTGATTGCCCGTTTGGAAAAGCGACGGACGACCGACTCCGGAATATCGAATACCGAACAAGGAACTTCTTAACGCTTTGGCCGCCTGAAGTTGATATCGGCGAGAACAGGGGGAGGATGTGCAATAACGGTTCTCAATTCCGCGACGTTTCCCGCCGCATCGCCAAATCGAGAAACACCAACAGCACCGGCCGCGCCGTCCGCATCGTCCACTTCCTGGTCAACGGCTGAGTTTCTTCATCGGCCGCACGGAAACCGATGTGAGCCAAGCCAGCCCTCCAAACAGGGGGGCGGCAGTGATGTCCAGGACGTGCCGGAATTTGCCGCGTTTTGCATAGAATCTGCCTAGTTTGCCGAGCTATCGCACATCATTGACGGAGACATGCCCCGAACGCCGCCGTGGACTTTTCGTTGTATGGCACGGTTTTTTCCTGTACAATGATGAAAGCGTGATCGAGTGGCATCGGTGCTTGCAAGTGACCCCGATTACTGGGACGCTATCACCACGACGTCATATGGGTACCGTGCTCCTTTCGCGCGTGGCATTCTCTTCTGGAACAGGTTGGCACTTCCATGCTGGCACACTCGGTAGTGGCTGGACGACTGGAGCTTGCCCGACAGCAATATCGTCATTGTTTGTTGTGCGAGCACCGCTGCGGTGTGGATCGCACCGACGGCGGGCGCGGCCCGTGCAAGGCAAGCGACGAGGCCCGCGTCTATCGTCATCGGGTCGAGTACGGCGAGGAACTTGAAATCGTGCCGTCGCACTTGTTCTACCTGTCGGGTTGCGATTTGCGATGTGCCTTCTGCGTTGCCGGGGCAAAGGGCGTCGACCCGCGTTGCGGCCGGCCGTTGACCGGTGAGTTCCTTTCGGAGGCCGCAGCCTGGGGTCAACGCCAGGGGGCCCGGAATATCCAATGGGTCGGCGGCGAGCCGACGATCCACCTGCCCGCAGTTCTGGAGGCAATGGCCCAGTGTGGCCAGTTGCCGCCGGTCGTGTGGAAATCGGCCTTTCATGGTACGCCGGAAGCCATGGAATTGCTCGACGGTGTAGTCGACGTCTACGTGGCCGACTTCAAGTTCGGCAACGACGTCTGTGCCAAGCGGATTGCCGGAGTGCATGTGTACCTGCGAATCGTCACCCGGAACCTGCTGATCGCCGCAAACCAGGGTGATCTGATCGTGCGACACCTGTTGTTGCCGGGGCACTTCGAATGTTGCTATCGTCCGATTGTGGATTGGATGCGACGCCGTTTGCCGTCGGCGAAGTTCAGCGTTCGTGACGGATACCTGCCCTGTTGGCATGCAGACCGCCACGACGAACTGACCGAACCACTTGCCCCGGAGGTCGCCGATCGCGCTCGCTCCCTGGCAGCGAGACACGGCCTGAACCTGGTGACGTAGGGGAGAACGTTTTGAACGTGGAAGACGAGAAGGCCGTCAGTGAGATCACCATCGCACCTGATGGCCGGATCTTTGTGTTTGGTTCGTCGCGGCAAGTCCTCGAGGTATTGGACGATCTGAACCTTGGTGGTGCCGACTTGAAGCGCCGCATCGAACACGTACGCGGACTGCCTGCCGACGGTGCAGACACGGCATCGCATCAAGAGGATCACGTTCGGTGTGCAGAAGCGGCTCCGTCCCCACGGGAGGAACCGAAGCATGAATGATCAGCCCGCCAAGCGTGTGACGCAGAAAGTGCGCAAGGTGGCAGTCAAACGCAAGGCCGCCGCCAGCGCGCCGCGCAAACTGTCCCCCCAACAAGAGCTGGAAGTGCTGATCCGGGCGCGCTATCCGATTGTCTACGTGATCAGTTGGGAGGAGGAACGCGTGGAGCAATCTCTGCGGAGAATCGCCGAAAAACGGGAGAAGAACCTCTTCACCTGGACGATCACGCAGGGGATTGTCAAGTCCGGGGCGGACCCGCAACGGGCCAAGGCCGGGGGAAACAGCACGTCGGACCCGCTTGCCGCGTTGGACGCCGTGATCAATCAGGTCGAGCCGGCAATCTATCTGTTCAAAGACTTCCATCCCTTCATGGCCGACGACCGCTGCAACCTCTCCATCATCCGTCGCTTGCGCGACGTGGCCTACCATCTCCGCGATACGTACAAGTCGATCGTGATTGTCTCCCCGCTGATGCAGATCGCGCCGGAACTGGCCAAGGACGTGACTTTGGTCGAGTTCGGATTGCCGCAGACGCAGGATTTTAGCCACTTGTTGGATCGCATCATCGCCGACGTCAAGGACAGCCCACACGTTCGGATCGACCTCGATGGCGATGCCCGAGAGCGGCTCCTGCACGCTGCCCGCGGTCTGACGCTGAAGGAGGCGGAGAACGTCTTTGCCAAGACCTTGGTGCTCGACGGAAAGCTCGACGCCGACGACGTGAGCGTGGTCTTTAGCGAGAAACAACAGACCATTCGCAAGAGCGGGTTGCTGGAATACTGCGAGGTACAGGAGACCTTCTCTGAGGTGGCCGGGCTGGAGAACCTCAAGCAATGGCTCTCGAAACGGCGGATTGCGTTTACCGAGCGGGCAGCCAAGTTCGGGTTGCCTGCTCCGCGAGGCGCCATGTTGCTGGGGGTTCAGGGCTGCGGCAAGAGTCTCTGCGCGAAGGCCGTCGCCAGCCTGTGGAACCTGCCGCTGTTGCGGCTCGATCTGGGGCGGATGTTTAGCAGCCTGGTCGGTTCCAGTGAAGAGAACATCCGCCGCGCGATCCAAACCGCCGAAAGCGTAGCCCCGGCAGTCCTGTGGATCGATGAGATCGACAAGGCCTTGGCCGGCTCCTCCAGTTCGGCCGGTAGTGACGGGGGGACGTCGGCCCGAGTCTTTGGCACCCTGCTGACGTGGCTCTCCGAGAAGACGTCGCCAGTGTTCGTGATCTGCACGGCGAACGACATCAGCCATTTGCCGGCCGAGTTGTTGCGCAAGGGCCGACTCGACGAGATCTTCTTCGTCGATTTGCCCACGGAAGAGGAACGCTCTAGTATCTTCCAGATCCACCTGCGGAAGCGATCTCGCGATCCGGACAAGTTCGATCTGGCCGACCTGGCCCGGGTAAGCGAGGGCTTCAGCGGCGCCGAGATCGAAGAGGCGATTGTCTCGGCCTTGTTCGACGCCTTCAGCATGCAACAGGAACTTTCTACGGAGTTCATCAAGAGCAACCTCGCGGAGACGGTGCCGCTGTCGAAGACCATGAGCGAAGACATGGAGCGGTTGAGGAGTTGGGCCACCGGCAGAGCTCGGCCCGCTTCCGGGGTACCAGCGCGGTCGACCCGAGAAGTCCGCCGAAAGATCGAATTGTAGCTGGCGGCCGGATTGCCGCGACGCTACCGCATCTGGCTGCCAAGCGGGAGCTTGGGAACCAGCGAATTGGGAAATGGAACCTCAAACCCAGTGGATTGAGAGGTGCAAGGTGAGTACGATAATCGTATTAACGCCGGTGATCATTGCAAGTTGGCCGGCGATCACGGCGGCCGTGACGGCGGCTGTCGGAACCATGGGCTTCGCCGCGCTGCGCCACGGCGAATTGGAGTATGAAGCCTGTGAGTCGGCGACCACCAAGGAAGTAATCGAGCTGGAGGACAGCGAGATTATGGAGGCAGCGACCGGCACGGACGAGGAGATCGTGGTCCAGCGCGAGGGAATCCGGGCCGTCTTCAGTCGTGACGCTCGGGGCGCCTTGCGCGTGTGCATGGAAGGTAAGGGCCACTCGAAGGCCGAACTCCGACGCGTCGGACAAGAACTGATCGACCGCGTTACCCAACAGTATGTCTACCACCGCATCGTCTCGGAACTCAAGCAGCGCGAGATGGCGATCGTCGACGAAGAGGTTGCCGAAGACCGCACGGTGAAGATCCGAGTCCGCAATTGGTAAAGGAGACACGTCGCATGGCCAAAGAAGAAATCGAGATTGAAATCGGCCCCACGGGGAAGGTGACCGCACGAACTATCGGCATCAAGGGCCCCCGCTGCCTCGACGTGGCCGAGTTGCTCGCCCGGATCGTCGGCCGCGAGGAGTCCAGGGAGCTGACCAGCGAGTATTACGAAACCGAAAGCCACGTGCAGCAGCACCTCGACGTCAAGCAGCGCCGGTAGCTGAGCCATGCAGTGCAGCTTTGTGGCGATTCTGGTTCGTCCGCTGACGGGGATCGATTCATGGCGCGTTTTGACAAGCTGGAATTCGGTGTCTCTCGGGAAACTCCGGGCGATTTGACCGCGCCGAGACGGTCCAATCTCGATGCGTCGCACTGGATGAAACAGGCCGACGAGAATCGCCGTACGGGTCACTACGAGAACGCCTTGAAGTACTACTCCCGGGCGCTGGAGGACGACAAGTCGCTGGTCGACGGTTGGGTGGGCCAGGTGCAGATGCTGGTCATCATGGAGGAGTACAAGGAGGCCGAGCTCTGGAGCCGCAAAGCGCTGGAGTTGTTTCCCGCCAACGGCGAACTGTTGGCCGGACGTGCCCAGGCGTATTGCCGCATGGCCAACCTGAAGCAAGCGCACGCGCTGTGTGACAGCGCGACCAGGCAAAGCGGACAGTCCGCCTATCGGTGGCTGGTGCGCGGGGAGATTATGGTAGTCGGCAAGCAGGACACCGACCGCCACTGTTTCGACAAGGCGCAGCAGTTGGATTCCGACTGGCTCGTGCCGCTGGAAATCGCCTTGGTCTACCTGTACTATCGCCATCGAAGCAAGGCGCTGAATCGTGTCCGGCGTGCCGTCGAGATGGCTCCCGACCACTATTACCCGTGGTACGTGCAAGGGACTTGTCAGTTCGAGCTCGGCCTGGACACGCATGCTCAGCGGAGCTTTCAGCAGTGCCTCGAACTATGCCCCCGGCACGCGGACGCCGAGAGTCGCTTGGCGGAACTCCAGCGCGGCAATTGGTCTCCGGGACGAATACTCCGCCGGATCTTTCGCCGATCCTGAACCACCCTGTGCCGCCCATGCAATGCAGTAGCTGCCGATTCGAGAACATGCCGGGGGTCGAGGTCTGCGGCCGATGTGCCGCCGCACTGAACTTGACCTCGATGGCCGTGGACGTACACCCGCCGAGGGCCGGCCGTCGGGCCAAGCGGCGGCGGAAGTGGTTCGCCGCGCTGAGGAAGTTGGCAACCTTGCCCGAGCTGCTCCTGACGCCGCTGGAGAACCAGTTCGGCCCGATGGACGTGCAGCGCCCGGCCATGAGCATAGTCCCACGGATGGTGGTTCCCGGGTGGCCGCAGATGCACTGCGGCCGGACCAGCCGCGGACGGATTTTTCTGATTGGTTACCTCGCAACGCTGCTGCCGGGACTCGTTCTGGTGGGCTCAAGTGCCGGTAGCGTGCTGTTGGGGCTTGCACTGGCTCTTCATGCCTCGTCCGTGCTGGACGTCGTGTTTGCCGGCGCCCCTATGTGGTCGAGTCGAGCGACCCAGTCACTGCTGTACTTGCTCCTGCTGGCCGGAGTCGTCTATGTGCCGGCGGGATGGGCGATCACGCGGGTAGCGACCCCACGAATGATTACCCATTCCACACCACCCTTTCTTGCCGGTGACGTGTTTCTGTTCAACCGGGCCGCCTATTACTGGGGGGAACCATGCGCCGGCGACGTGGTCTACTACCGCATCCCCGAAGAACGGGTCACCGGGAGAACACTTCGCGGCAACGCCGCCGTTTACCAGATCGGCGGCGAGCGGATTGACCGTGTGCTTGCCGGACCCGGGCGGAGCGTGAGATGGGAGAACGGGCGACTATCGGTCGATGGGCAACCGTCGCCATGGCTTCCCCTGAATCCGGACGCCGTGTCCGAGACGGTCACGCTGGTTGTCCCGGGCGATGCCTACTTCATCGTGCCCAGTACGGACCCGCTGCCAAGTACATTACGTCCCTCGGAAATCACACGTCTGACGAGCGTCGTGCAAGCTGATTGCATCATGGGAAAGGTGTTCGTGCGAAGCTATCCTATGTCGCGGTTCTGGATGGTGGATTGATTGGAGATGATGGATGGGCTGGACCCTGAAGAGGATTCTTGACGGTGCCCGAGAACACCACGCCAGCGATATTCACCTGATTCGCGGCGTGGCCCCCGTGCTGCGCGTCAACGGCCAGATTCAGATTAGCAACGGCAAGCCGCTGGACGAGAAGGCCTTGCGAGCCTTGGTCGAGGAGATGCTCCCACCCCAGCAACGCGAGGCGTTCGAAGCGAGATGGCAACTCTGCTTCGCCCAGCATTGGGACGGCATTGGTCGCTGCCGTATGACTCTCTACTACCATGCGGGCTGCCCCGAAGTATCGATCCGGCTTGGCGAGTCCGTCATTCGCTCTGCCGAGGAGTTGGGACTACCTTCGGTGATCGAGGAGCTGGTTCGATTGCCCAACGGTCTGATTCTGGTGACCGGTCCGACGGGTGCAGGTAAGACGACGACGCTCAACTACATGATCGACTCGATCAACCGGCAGCGCCGGAGCAAGATCGTGACCATTGAGGACCCGGTCGAATACGTTCACGAGAACGCCCGCAGTATCGTTGTCCAACAGGAGGTGCTGACCGACGTGCGATCGTTCCGCGAGGCGCTGATTCACGTGCTACGTCAAGACCCGGACGTAATCGTGATTGGCGAGATGCGCGACTTGGAGACGATCGAGACGGCGTTGACCGCCGCCGAGACGGGCCATCTCGTGCTGGCGACGCTCCATACGCCCGATGCCGTTCAGACCGTGCAACGCATCTACACCGTCTTCCCAATCGGTCAACAGAACTCGATTGTCGTGCAATTGGCCAATAGCCTGCAAGCGATCCTCGCCCACAAACTGGTGCCGCGCGCCGACGGCAGTGGGCGCGTACTCGCCTGCGAGGTCTGCATCGCCACACCTGCCGTTCGAAACACCATTCGCGAACGGAATGTGCATCAGCTCTACAGCCAAATCCAAACGAGCGGAAAGCTGCAGATGCAAACCATGGACGCCGTCTTGCTGCGACTGTACCAGAAGGGTGAAATTTCCTACGACGCGGCTCTCTCCAATGCCCGCGAGCCCGATTTCATACGTCAAAGAACAGGTGATGTCGCAAGTTGACCGATTCGCCCTCCCTATTCGCCGGAGTTGTTTCATTATCTGCCCTCGTTGCGGAAATCGAACGATGGACAAAGTCCTCTTGACTGAACTTGGGCGAAGTCAGTTGACAGAGGCAACATGGGACCTCTGAAGTCCCGAAGAGCCACAAGAGGATCGCCAACCATGTGCTGCACTCGCCGCGCCCCGTAAAAAGAATCCATGTAAGCCGTGTTTCCTGTGTGGCCCGCCAAATGATAGGCGCATACAACAACGCCATGAGCCGGAAGGAGATTGCCATGACAGTGCAAATGCCCAAGATGTTGCGGAGGTTGTGCACGGTGGCCGTGGGCGTTCCCGTTCTGTTCGCGTCCGCAGTCGTACTTGCCGACGAGCCTGTCGTTGCGGGCACGTCTGGAGGCGAGCCGAGGATTTCCCGAGAGGATGTGTATTCTTGCGACTTCAAGACACAACTGTCCAATCGGTGGAAGACGATTGGGGGAAACTGGGAACTGGAAGATGGATCCCTCAAGCAGACTGATCCCCGACCGGACGATCCGACCAAGGCCATCATTGTCATCGGAGACAACCACGGCGATGTCCCAGGTGATGTAGCGATTCTCGCCAAATTGCGACTCGACTCCACGAGAGAGGGAGACTGGGCTCGGGTAGGGGTCAGTGTCTGCTCTGATCCCGCCACTGCGTACGGACTGAATGCCGTACTTAACAACGGAAGATTCGCCTTCGTACACGATTACGTGGCGTGGGGGCCGGGCGTTGATTTTCCCTCGCAAGTGGGAACATGGTACTGGATCAAGCTGTCCAAGAAAGCCGGCCTGTTCCAAGCAAGAGCCTGGCAGGATGGCCAGCCCGAACCGGCGGACTGGATGATCACTTGGGAGCTCCCCAATCTAGTAATCAGCGGATATCCGGGTCTGGTGGCGGGACCCGGCGGGCCGGGAGGCGAGACCTGTGCGGTATCCTTCGCCAAATGCGAAGTGCTGATCGGCGATGCCTCCTTGGAATTCTACGCGAAAAAGCCGACATGGCATGAGACCTTGGCCGCCAGCCGAGAAGCGCTGGCCCGGCGGGACGCCGCTGCGGCCGACCACTCCCTGTTACGCAACTCGCTGTGGGAACCGGTGCGGCGCGACTTCTCCGATCCGGCCTTGTTGCGGCAAATGGCGACCGAGCGGCAGGACCATATCTGGACGGCGGATTGGCCTTTTGACCGGGTGGACGTGCTGGCCGAACGTTACGCCGCCGCTATGCGGACCACCTTGGCGGCGCAGGCACACGAGCTTGCCAAGAACGCACGGACGATGGCCAACCTGGAACCAATCCGCGAACTCTATCACCGCTCCAAAAAGATCGAGGGCATACTGTCGCGATGGGAGGATTCGAGTGCCCATTCGCTACGGCTGGCCGTGGAAGACTTGAGTCAGACCTACGGCGCCGCCTATGCCGGGGGACCGCGGTACCTGAAGCACATCGATCAAATCCAGAAGGCTATCACCGACGCGCGAGAGGCCGCCGATGGGGCCGTCGACTTCGAGCGGCTCTCGGAGGCCGTACAGCAGTTCAAGGCGCTCCGCATGGAAGCCCTGCTGTCCAACCCGCTGTTGGACTTCGATCAACTGCTGGTGGTAAAGCGGAGGGACGCAAGGGGCTATAATCCGAAGCCCAGTTTTTCGATACCGCCGTTTTCCACCGGGCCGGGGCATCTGCTCAACGGCTTGCCGCTGAACTACCAGGGCAACGGGGTGTTGCGGGAAGTCCCCATCGACAACGAGCTGGCCGTTCTCTCACCCCTGCGGCCCGAGGGCCGACTCACCACGCTGTTTCGGCCCCAGAAGCCCGCGTTCGTGGGCGATGTAACCCTGCACCCCGATGGCGACCGGGTGCTGTTCTCCTCTATCGGCAGTCACGACCGTTTTCAAATCTTCGAAGTCGGCGCCGACGGCAAGAACCTTCGCCAAGTGACGCGCGGGGAAGACGACGACGTGGACAATTACGACTCGTGTTACCTGGCCGACGGCCGTATACTCTTCGGGTCGTCGGCGTGTTTTCAGTCAGTGCCCTGCGAGCGGCGGTGCGACGAGGTGGCCAACTTCTGCGTGATGAACAGCGACGGCTCGGACGTTCGCCGGCTGTGCTTCGATCAAGACCACAACTTCTATCCCACCATGCTCAGCGACGGACGTGTGCTCTATACCAGATGGGAATACACCGACATCTCGCACGCCTTCAGCGCGCGGCTGTTCACCATGAACCCCGACGGCACCGAGCAGAGGGCCTATTACGCCAGCAGCAGTTTCTGGCCTAATCGCATCTTCTACGCCAAGCCGATTCCCAATCACCCCACCAAGTTCGCGGGCATCATTACCGGTCATCACGGAACGGCCCGCTCGGGAGAACTTATCCTGTTCGACGTGGCCAAGGGCCGGCGGCAGGCGGAAGGCGTGGTGCAGCGCATCCCCGGCCGGGGCAAGAAGGTGGAAGCCGTCCTGAAGGACCAATTGGTCGATGATTCCTGGCCGAAGTTCCTCCACCCCCATCCGTTGAGCGACAAGTACTTTCTGGTTTCCTGCCAGCCGACAAGCCGGTCGTGGTGGGGCGTTTACCTGGTGGACGTGTTCGACAACATGGTCTTGCTGCGCGAGGAACCGGACTGGCTGTTGTTCGAGCCGGTCCCTTTGCGGAAGACGCCTCGTCCCAAGGTGATTCCCGACCGGATCGACCCCGGCTCCCGGGAAGGGACCGTCTATTTGAGCGACATTTATGCGGGTGAAGGGCTCCAGGGAGTGCCGCGGGGTACGGTCAAGAAACTTAGGCTGTTTAGCTATCACTTCAACTACTTCGGCACCTCGGGCATCGAGGACTACGTGGGCATGGACGGTCCCTGGGACGTGCGGCGGGTGCTGGGTACGGTGCCGGTGACGGAGGATGGTTCAGCCTATTTTATCGTGCCGGCCAATACGCCCATCGCGGTTCAGCCCTTGGACGCCGAGGGGAAGGCCTTGCAGTTGATGCGAAGCTGGTTTACGGCCATGCCGGGTGAAGCGGTGGGTTGCGTCGGTTGCCACGAGGGGACCAACAGCGCGCCACCCGAGCGGCGCCCCGGCGGGCTGACCGGCAAACCTTCGCGGATCGAGCCCTGGTACGGTCCCGTGCGCGGGTTCAGTTGGGACCGCGAGGTACAGCCGGTTCTGGACAAGTACTGCGTGGGCTGTCACAACGGCGCCGAGTCGGACCACCAGCAGACCCCGCTGGATCTTCGCCACGCCGAGCCGCAAACAATGCCTCACTCGGAGGCCCAGTTTCCCCCGTCGTTTTACGCCTTGCGGCGGTTCGTTCGCAGTCCGGGGCTGGAAGGCGACCCGCGCGTGCTGCCGGTGGCCGACTACCATGCCGACACCAACCCGCTGGTACGGATGCTCCGCAAGGGCCATCAAAACGTTCGTCTCGACGAGGAGGCCTGGGATCGTTTGGTGACTTGGATGGATATGAATGCTCCCGCCTACGGCACGTGGTTGGAGATCCCCAGCGTACGCGCCAGACCAACCGCAAACGTGGCCGGGTGTCGCGATCGCCGGATGGAGTTGGCGCGACGGTACGGCGGGATTGACGAAAACCCCGAGGCCATACCGGACACTCCCCCGAGCGCCGTGGCCCCCGTGACGCCGCCCGAGACAGCCCCGGAAGAACGGATCTCGGTCGTCGGCTGGCCCTTCCCCGCCCAGCAGGCCAAGCAACGCCAGGCCGACGCCGGCGCTGACGCCGAGATGGAGATCGATCTGGCGCCAGCGGTGAAAATGCAGTTGGTGTTGGTTCCGGCAGGAGAGTTCATCCTTGGTGGCTCGGCGACGTATGCCGACGAACGGCCGCTGGGGAAAGCCTCCATCGAGAAACCTTTCTGGATCGGCAAGGTCGAAGTGACCAACGAGCAATACCAGAGTTTTGACTCGGCGCACCAGAGCGGGATGGAATCCATGCTGTGGCTGAAGTGGCGCTGGGTCCATTACGCGGACTTGAACCAGCCTAGCCAGCCCGTCTGTCGGGTCTCTTGGGAAGAAGCCAATGCCTTTTGCCGTTGGCTGTCGCAACAGACCGGGAGAAGGTTTGCCTTGCCGAACGAAAAGCAGTGGGAATGGGCCTGTCGGGCCGGAACCGATACGCCCCTGAGTTTTGGCCCCCGGGGCGCCGACTCGGCGCCCTTTGCGAATCTAGCGGACGCCTCGCTGGTGCAGCCGTCGGGAGGGGCGGAAAGGGTACAACAATTCTATGCGGTTGATCCGGTGAACGACAAGCAGCGGGTCTCGGCGCCGGCGGGAAATTATCTCCCCAATCCCTGGGGCCTGCACGACATGCACGGCAACGTGAGCGAATGGACCAGCAGCGCCTATTTGCCCTATCCATACCGCGCGGATGACCCGCGGCACACCACCACCGACACCCGCAAGGTGGTTCGCGGCGGTTCGTGGTTTGACCGGGCCGACCTGGCTCGTTCGGGCTGCCGCACGAGTTACTGGCCGTGGCAGCGGGTCTTCGACGTGGGGTTCCGCGTCGTGTGCGAAGCGGATTAGCACGCAATCACGAGCAGCTATCTCGAACCCTTCCTGGATACGGGAAACCTGCACTTGGAGCGTGCATTGTGCACCAGCCGGTCCGAAGGGAGCTCTACACAATGTCCGAGAAAATCACCGGACCTGTTGAAAAAGTCTTCGCACACGCAGGACACTGTGGTCTGCTCGATGCTAGCAGCACAACATGTTGTGGTTCCGGCGACTTTTTCAGGTTCTTCCGTTTCTAGGTGTACGATGGCCTTCCAAGGCCGTCGAACTACGGGAAGATCGACGGCCTTGGAAGGCTTGTCGGACATCCAGCTTGATCTGGTCTTCGGCGGCCATGTAGCCGCGTCGCGCTTGCTGATAGGCGATTTGGGACGCCCGGAAGTTGTTCCTCTGGGCCCGACGATCCAGCGGGGTGGTGAAGCCCAGCCCGACGCGAAATTCGCTCTGGCGGGAACGAAACTTGAACGGCTTCCGGTTGGCTTCCAACGGCGGAGTCCGCAACTCGCCCTCGGGAGAGAAAAAGGGGACATGCTACTTTTTCAGCCACAAAAGTAGCATGTCCTCTTTTCTGTCCCAGCTTGCCCAAATTTGGTGGCTGTCACCCTTTCTTTTTCTCCGAACTCAGAAAACGCAAAACAATGAGTCCTGACCGTTTTTCTTCGCTCCCTGAGTCCTGACCCCTTTTCTTCCCTGCGAAGTACTTGTCAGCTTTCGGTAAAGCATCCGGTCCACCCAGCGAGCCGGCAACCATTTGGCAATCACCGTCACGAGCCATCGATGCGAGTGGACGATGTATTGAGTCCTGGGACGCCGGGCCTTGATGATCTTGTGAATTAGCTTGGAAATTACCTCAGCCGGTAACGCATCGCGCTGTGCGTTACGCATGATGTTGTCGGTGTTTCTGATCATTGTGCTGTAGATCGTGTTGTTGAAGCGGTCCAGTGACCCGACATTTTTGTCCCACAGTTTCGACTGAATCGGGCCGGGCTGGATTGACACCACATCGATACCGTAGCGCATCAACTCCCGACGGTAGACTTCTCCCAGGCTTTCCATCGCGTGTTTAGCAACGCAGTAGGCCCCGTTGATCGGCGTATTCAGAATGCCGGAGATGGAAGTAATGTTGATGATCTTGCCCGGCGCGCCTTGCCGCGGTTTGCCTGGCTCCGGCTCCGCTGCCAGGTGAGGCAGGAATGCGTTGGTGACATTCCGGGTGCCGATCAGATTGACTTCGATCTGGCGCCGGAAGCGATCGTCTTCCAGGAGTTCCAGGGGCCCGCCTTCAGCGATTCCGGCATTGTTGACGAGTGCCGTAAGACGACGAGTTCCGAGGTATTCGGCAACTCGCAACGCAGCGCTTTGGATCGCTGGAGGGTCCGTAACGTCAAAGACAAGTGCCTCGACGTTTTCAGGAAAGTCCGACTCCAACTCGGCTTTAGCATCGCCCGATCGAACACTGCCGAATACGAAGTAACCGTGCTGACTCAGGTAGCGTACCGCGTCGTAGCCAATTCCACTGCTGACTCCCGTGATGACGACTGTGGGTTTCATGGAATTTACTCACGAGCACGCATGATTCTCGGGTGCGCTACATCATTCGGTTCAGTAACCCGATATAGGAATTCGATACGCTGCACGCGAATTCCCCAAAGCGGCCGGCCACGGCCGCGCGGAGCCGAGCCTGACTTTCGGCCTCAAGAATTGCGACGCGATCCGTCACGCAATTCAGTGGCTCTCGAATTCCGCCGCTGTTTTCGCTCCGGACAATCGCCGCTCGCCAACTGGCAAAGTGCAGCGTTATCGTCTCCTCGTCTGCGATGGCTCGCAAGGTTTGAATGTCCTCACCGATGTCTCGATCAGATGAGTACAAGTACACGGCCCAGGCACGATTCGGATCAAACGATTGCGCCCGACGCTCCAGCCGGTCCGGTCCGTCACTGCGCTGGTTCAGTGCGAAGGAGAAATCGCGAACGGCAGCCATTCGCAGCAGGCAACGGGACGCGAGTGTGTTGTAGATGTTGTACAGCCACAGAGATCGCGTGTTGAACCAATTGATGGCGAAAAGTGGCTTTGTGAGCGCGTTCGTGTCATGGACGCCTTCCAGGACAATCTTTGTGTTGCGGTTGATCTGGCGCTGCATTATTCCGTTCTCTGGCCACACGGAACCACTTCTACTCGCTGTCCGGAAAACGCTGCGTTTCCGGTCAGCGGATCAATGATCAGATCGTCTGTCAGGTCGTTGATGCTCGCACGTGCTGCGATTCTGTCGAAGGCGGCTTCCCATGAGACCTCTTCCCAACCGCCGGCAGCAGTCTTTAGGATCGGATGTCGCAATCGGTTCTCGTCTTCGTGCACATCCTGCAGGGCGACACCTTTCGGGCACAGGTGCCCTCGGCTAAGCGGATCCTCTCCGTCACCCCGAATCGATACGACGTGTGGGCCATCGGTTTCGGTTTTCAGCCCGCAGGTTGCCTCGCATAGATTGCAGGCTCGAAAGTGTGTTGCCATCGCGTTGCCGGATCCAACCTGTGCGCTGCGGCGAGGCGCCAAGTCCGATCCGTGGTGACCGAGTCTATCCACGTGTGATGCTCCAGAAGAGTCCACCGATCAAAACGCTCATGGCGAGCGAGATGTAGCACATGGGAATGCTGCCGAATGCAACGGGGCACACATCACCCTTGATCAGTTCAAGCACCGCAGCAAACGCAGCAAGGCCGCCGGCGATGGCGGTGCCCGTCCAGAGCGCGTATCTTCCAGCAGAGCTGCCCAAGGCCAAAGACAGATAAATGCCAAGGCCGATTAGAACGTATCCGGCCAATGCGATGTAGCACGCAGGGACGGTTTCGCCAAGGATCGGACACGCTTTGCCAGTTTTGTATTGGTCGTAGGAAAGGCGCCCCCCGCCCCAAAGACCAAGTAGGACCATAACGATAAGTGTGATGCGAGTAATCATGGGATATTGTTTCCGGCAACGAGCGTGGAGCCAAGCTCCGGTGTGGCAAACGTCTCGGTATGTCCTGACAGGTACTTGACTTCAACCGACGTGACTTTAGCGCCGCCGGTACCGATTGTGACCATCGGTGATGAATCCGAGCAGAGCCCTTCGCCTTTGACAAACGGTTCGTAGATTGTACGACCGTCGGACAATTCAGCTTTGACCATCGCGCTGACCGAATCAACCGTGTTTGGCAACCGGATCTTCACGAAGTGCTTCGCGGCGTTGTTGCTGATAAACGCCTTCGACTTGCCGGCCAGGTTGACGTGAACCAGGTCAGGGGCACCGTCCTGGTTAAAGTCCGCGGACAAGGTCGAGATGCTGAATCGCTTGTTCACAACGCCCGCTTGGGCACCGACTGCCGCGAACTCGCCGTTCTGATTCTGCAGGAAGAATCTGCCCGGCAAGCGGAGGAACTCAAACGTGTGTGGGGGCAAGCCAACGTAGTTCTCGGAAACCGCCAGGTCGGCCAGGCCGTCCAGGTTGAAGTCCTCGAAGATACAGCCCCATGAGAACTCGTAGCCGGCCAATTTGGTTCGCTCGGCGGTATCAGTGAATGTGAAGCCGCCATCGTTGTGAAAAAGAATCCACTCGGAGTGATACACCTGGTCGTCTCGCAAGTCACCCTTGGCGATGAACCGAGGAGCCGTCGTACCGGTGTTCGAGAATAAGAAGTCAACCAATCCATCGTTATCGTAGTCGGCAACTCCGATACCCATTGGATAACCGTAAACATCCGAGTTCGGATTCGATGTGTTTTCAAACTTGCCGCTGCCCAAGTTCTTCCAGGTGCGAACTTGACCCGTGTCGTAAGCCACGATCAAGTCTTCGTTGCCATCGTTGTCGACATCGTAAAAGACGGCCTGAAAGGTGTTGTGCTTGTAGTACAAGCCGGACTCTTTGGTCTTGTCGGTGAACGTGTTATCGCCGTTGTTGATCAACAAGGCACTCGTGCCGCCGTAACCTTCTTTGTTGAATATGTTGTCGCCTTCAATCAAAGGTTTCTTGATGTAGCCACACACGTACATGTCAAAGGCGCCGTCGCGGTTGACGTCGGCAACGGCGATCGAAAGAGGCGTTGTGTCGTCGGCGATTGGCGCATCGAGCTTCTGGCCCGTCAGCTTGCCGCCGTCGTTCGTGTACAACCAGATGCTGCTGGTTCGCGTGACGATCAAGTCGTTGTCGCCGTCTTTGTCGACGTCGAGTGACGTTGCGCTCATCGACGCTTCATCGCCTTCTTTCACGTACCCGACTTCGGTCGTGATATCCTTGAAGGCGCCATCCTCATAACGGAAGATCACGTCACCTTGCCCTTGGCCGCCGCACAGGAACAGCTCCTCGGCTCCACCGTCGAGGTCGATCGCAGCTCCACCCGTGGCCGGGATCGAGGTCGATTTGTCGTAATGGTGCGTGAAGTCGATTTCGATTACGTCATAGGTCGGGATCGTTATTCCGGCAGTCGACACGGTGTAAGGAATGTGGGCGTCATTGCGGAATCGGATGACAATAAGTGTCGCCAGGCCGAGCACCAGCAACAGTAGCACTCCCGCAAAGTACTTAGCATAAGTGAAAAGGGTTCGTTTCTTTTTGGGATTGGAATCGGATTGTACTTGGGTTTCGGTCATGGTCATGGCTAGATCTCCGTTTAGCGTGTGAGGCCGGAAATGACCCGGGCTTGTAAAATGCGTCTGTTTAACCTTCTCTTTCAGGTGTCTGTCTGTTAGCAGCTTTAAGCTTCCGGTTGCGTGGCTTGCTGAATAGCCGATTTCGTGGCTCCGCTGAGGTCACCGAACATCAGCGACAACAGAAAAAAGAATGAGAATCCGACGTTCAAAGCGATGGGCATTACGAACTTACCAACGCTTGGTGCGATTAGGTAAACCACAAAGGTGAGAATCAACAGGACGACCGGGCTGGTTGCAGCCATCCACTTCGGGTAACGGCTTTTGCCGGTCAACACCATGTACACGTAGATTACTGAAATCACCAACGTTGTAATTCGAATCACTTGTAACAGCGTCTCGCTACGAAGCTGATAAAGTTCAACAAGGTTGGTGTCGACGATCAGTTGGGGATAGTGAACCAGCGAACCGATGCTTGCTCGAGAACTCATCCACATCGCGCCGTAAAGGAACCCGAATGATCCGACCAGGAAGAGGAGGTTTGAGAGTTTTTCACCGGCCGGCTTGAGCATCTCAGCGATGTGCCACATTCCGACGAAGTAAAGCGGCACTCCAACGACGGCAAAGAAGTGTCCTGCCGTAAGTCGGGCGTCAGAAATATCGGCCATGAAGTCATAGCCGGAGAAACGTGCAAGCCGATCGAAGTGCAGAAGGAATTCACCAATGCCACACAGGATCGCTCCAACCAGTCCGATGACCCCCGTGAGTGTCAAGTTGCTCATTCTTGTATCATGTTACTCCCGAAGGCGCTGCGTAGCTGGCGCCGTTGAGCAAATCAACTGACTGTACTGGTTCGGCATAAGGTTGAGTTTCGGCAAGCTTGAGTTAGTTCGTGAAAGTGGAACCAACTAACGCCTGTGTTTCTGGACTGGAGGACCAGACCCCCACGGCCATCGCATCAAACCCACATAAGAATGGTTCGTGTTGGAGTTGCCAAAGTCAAGGCAAGCATCGAGCACTTTTCGTGTGTGAACGGATTGATGTTCCCCACGAAAAATCGAGTTCGGGGGACACCATACATAACTCCGAAGGAACGACAGTGAATTAAGTATGGTGTCCCCCGATCCTTGGTGTCCCACGACCCCACCGATCCTCCGCCCCCGATCCCTTGGTGTCCCCGGAACTCAACCCGTCCGAACTAAACCCGTCCGGAACTCCCGAACTCAACTCCGAACTCCGGCAACGGTCCTGTTAACGTCGCATGCCGGGTGAATTCACGTGGTATGCCGGGTGAACATAGATGGGGTGAAATCGGCTTACGGCGGCGGGTATCGAGCGGGGGAATTCGTAACGCCTTGTGTGGAAACGAGTTCGGTCGCCTCTGCTGCACCAGCGGTCGCCGTAAGTCGAGTCGCGCAAATATCGTTTTGGAAGGGCTGCACGTGAATCGACGCAAACCGTTGCAGAATAACCACTTAACCCCGCTTTTGCCGCCATTTGTTGGTTTTGCTGCCAGGCGGGGCAAGTCAACTTTTCATCATTCTAATCGACGTAAGTCGTTTTTACTAGGCAGGTTATTGGCCACCGAGCCGGCCCGCGGAGAAAGTTCTGCGGTGAAAGGGGCGTGGAGTTTTCGCTTTGTCTCCCGTGGAGGTATGCGTCCGAAACGGCCCGGGGGTGGGGGCCACCTGCTATGCTCTGCTCGACCCGGCCGGCATCGCGCCAAGGTGCGATTCATGCCCCGGGGCAATGTATTGACCTCACCCCGGTTGACACGTTTTGCCACGCGGCTTAGGATGTGATGTTTGGACTGACGTGGCGAGACATTCCCAGCAGGCCCTGGCGGGCCGGATCTTCAGGTAGAAGTGATACGATGGCCGTTCCCAAGCGTAAACATTCCAACTCGCGGACCGGCAAACGCCGGTCGCAGGACGCCAAAACACCGCAACAGCTCTCCGGGTGTGACCAGTGCCAGCAGGCGGTGCCGTCCCACACGGTTTGCCCTAACTGTGGCCACTACATGGGACGAAAAGTGGTTGACACGGAGTCGTAACGGATGGAAACACCTTGAGCAAGATCGCGTTTGTTTTTCCCGGGCAGGGAGCCCAAACGGTGGGGATGGGCCGGCGTTTGGCCGAGTCGCTGCCGGAGGTGCGCCGCCTGTACGACCGCGCCAGCGGGGTCCTCGGCTACGATTTGTCGAAACTCTGCTTCGACGGCCCGGCCGAGGAGCTCGATTCGACCGTCTACAGCCAGCCGGCCCTGTTCGTGACCAGTCTGGCGGCGTTGGAGGCCCTGCGGGCCGAGCAGCCCGAGGTGCCGCTGTCGTGTGAAGCCGCGGCCGGGTTGAGCCTGGGTGAGTATACGGCGATCGTGTTCGCCGGAGCGATGCAATTCGAGGACGGCCTGGCGCTGGTTCAGAAGCGCGGGGCGGCCATGCAAGAGGCCGCCGACGCCACGCCCAGCGGAATGGTCAGTATCCTGGGGCTGGAACGGGTCGAAGTCGAATCGCTGTGCGAGAAGGCCCGGGGCGAGGAAGTTCTGGAGATCGCCAACCTGCTTTGCCCGGGAAACATCGCGATTTCCGGGGCCAACGCGGCGTGCGAGCGGGCGGCCGAGATGGCCCAATCGTTCGGGGCCCTCAAAGCGGTGCCGTTGGCCGTGGCCGGGGCGTTCCACACCCGGATCATGCAGCCGGCCGTCGAGCGCCTTGCCGAGGCCCTGGCCGTGGTGCCCATGCGACCACCGAAAATCCCCGTGGTCTCCAACGTCGACGCCCGACCCCACGACGACCCGGAGGACATCCGCCAATTGCTTATCCAGCAGTTGCTGCACCCGGTCCGTTGGGAAGAATCGATGCGGTATTTGTTACAGGAAGGATTTGACGAGTTCTACGAAGTCGGTCCCGGACGCGTATTGCGAGGACTGTTGCGGCGAATCGACCGAACCACGAGCTGTCAGACCGTAGCCGTCTGAAGGGGCAAACAACGCGTGCCGCAACGGGTAAACAAGGAACTTGTCGTGACGGATGAAAAACAGAGTCGGATCTCGGCCGATTTGGGCGGCCAGGCGGCGATCGTCACCGGCGCGGCGCGCGGGCTGGGCCGGGCGATTGCAGTTACGCTGGCCGAAGCCGGCGCCAAGGTGGCCTGCGTCGACGTCAACGAAGAATTGTTGGCCGAGACGGTGGCCGCCATCAACGCCGCCGGACAAACTGCCGAGGCGATAGCGTGCGACGTGACCGACAGCGGCGGCGTCGACAAGGTAATCAAAACCGTGGTCGAGAAATTCGGCCCCCCGCAGATCCTGGTCAACAACGCCGGAATCACCCGCGACAACGTGATCATGCGGATGAAGGACGACCAGTGGGACGCGGTGTTGCAGATCAACCTGCGGGGGACGTTTTTGTTTATCCGCGCGGCCGCCCGTCCGATGATAAAGGCACGCCGAGGGCGGATCATCAACATCGCCAGTGTTTCGGGTCTGATGGGCAATCCGGGCCAGGCCAACTATTCTGCCTCCAAGGCGGGTGTCATCGGGCTGACGCGAACGGTGGCTAAGGAATTGGCCGGACGGAATATCACGGTCAATGCCATCGCCCCCGGCTTCATCGCCACCGACATGACGGCCAAGTTGGGCGAGGAGATCCTGCAGCAGATTCGCCAGCAGATTCCCTTGGCCCGGCTGGGCCAGCCGCAAGACGTGGCCGACGCCGTGTTGTATTTGGCCAGCGAGGCCGCCGGCTTTATCACCGGCCACGTCCTGACCGTGGATGGGGGGCTGACGGCGTGAGGGGTTGGATTCCGGGAAGAAAAAGGGGCCGTCGCGGGCGGATCACACGGAGACTAGGTGGGGAGAATACACAGGAGTTTTGGAATAGGGGCTAAAATACGCCCAGGCGATATAGACACGGCGAGCAAAAGTCGCTATATCTTCGTAGGTTCCCTGGAAAATGGGCAGTTCGTACGGTCGGCGACCCTTGGCGAGGTGGCCGTGGGGGGGTTCCCCTAAGAGGGGTGGCGTCGGAGGATTTGTAATCCTGCGAGGGGAGATTCGGTTTAGGTGACAAGCATGGGGAGCCGCGGTGGTGCGCCCCCGAAGAACGTGATTATCAGGAGGACCTTCAAGGTGGCCTCAGTTGAAGAACGAGTGACCGATATCGTGGCCGAGCAGCTTGGCGTCAGTAAAGACCAAATCACGCGAGAGACTTCTTTCGTCAACGACCTGGGGGCCGACTCCCTGGACACGGTCGAGTTGGTGATGGAACTCGAAGAGGAGTTCGACATCACCATCCCGGACGAGTCGGCCGAGAAGATCCAGACGGTGGGACAAGCGATCGATCACATCGATCAAGCCATCGAAAACAGCGAAACCTCTTCTTCCTGAAGAGCTTCCATGAAAAGACGCGTTGTGGTAACCGGTATGGGTGTGGTCACCTCGCTGGGCTGCCGGGTGGGCCAGTTGTGGAGCCGCATTTGCAACGGCGAGAGCGGGATCGTTCCGCTGACGCGGTTCGATGTGTCGCGTTTCCGCGTGCAAATCGCCGGGGAGATCACCGATTGGGCGACCGAGGGTTACATCACGCCTAAGGAAACCAATCGTCTCGATCGGTGCGTCCAGTTCGCGATGGTCGCCGGCATTGATGCGGTGAGGGACTCGGGCATCGACTTCGCCAAGGAAGATCCGTTCCGTTGTGGCGTGATCGTGGGTTCGGGTATCGGCGGGCTGGAGACGATCGAGAACCAGCACGGCCGCCTGCTGGGCAAAGGGCCCGACAAGGTCTCCGCCTTCACCATCCCCAGGTTGATGGCCAACGCGGCCAGCGGACAACTCTCGATCGAATACGGCTTGCAGGGGCCCAACGCCGCCGTGTGCAGCGCTTGCGCCAGTGCGACCAACGCCATCGGGGACGCCTTCAGGACCATCCAGTACGACGATGCCGACGTGGTGATCACCGGCGGCACCGAAGCCGCGGTGACGCCCATGGGGGTGAGCGCCTTTGCGGCGATGCGGGCGCTGTCGGAACGCAACGACGATCCGGCCGCCGCCAG
>SDBV01001934.1_pt1 | contig 31059 bp, 6 predicted proteins | sample 2277081 | NCBI WGS metagenome assembly SDBV01 (sample SAMN10402039, study PRJNA504765) | marine sediment metagenome | isolation source: marine sediment core GS10_PC15, 223 cmbsf | place: Arctic Ocean: Southern Knipovich Ridge | collected 2010 | reverse complement strand
ATCCTTGGCAGGCTGTTCTCTAACAGAAGCGAAGTTAAGGACAAACAGATCCTTCTGGTACTTGTAAAACCGACGATCGTCCTTAAAGAAGAAAGCGAAGAGGCAGCGATCGCAGCAATGCAGTAGTAAAAAAGATTAAAAATTCAAGAGCCGTTCGGAGTGATCCGTTCGGCTTTTTTTTGTGGGTTGTGCTATCTTGTGAACAATCGTTTTATCTTTGCCGGAGGGCGAATGACGAACATTAGTAATGTAAAAGCTGCGACAATAATGGTTCCGGTTATTATCAGCATGGGGCTTATGCTTGGGTAGACAAATCGTTCGATGTAATAAATCATGAACGAGCCGGGGTATGTAAGTGAAGTGTCGTAGCGTGACCTTAACGTGTTTTCGGCGATAGTAAGCGGGCAGAATTCTCGTAAGATCGTTAGCAGTCCGACATAAATAATACCGAAAACATGAACGGTTCTGAAAACCCATCGCTCGAAAAACTTTTTTGCTTTTTCTGTTTGGCCTGGGCAAAAGTAAATTAGTGCTGCATAAACCGTTCGGATGAAACCGTACAGCATAAACAATATCCAGATGAAATGGACGAGCACTATAAGATCTGCAGCGATCCTGTAACCCATATCGTTTACCTGTTTAGTAGTTGAATATTTCTTTTATTGAATATTGTTTTTCGGTTGCGGCGTTTAGTGCGTTACGTATTTTCAATTTTGTGTTTTGGGTAAGTCGTCTTCCTTTGCATGCGCGGGCTACCATTTTGTGTGTTATTTGCTCGGTCGATGCTGCGACGAGGTCGTGGGATCTTAGACCGAGGGTTTCCATTATATCAGCGATCGGCTGAGGTCCTAAATTGCGTTCCTGGGTCTGGTCCATTAAGTTTGCCTTTCTATTTACAATATAACGCAGCAATCGATTGATGCCAATATAAAAAAAGGGCCGCTTGAAATTAATCAACCGGCCCTTTTGTTTTTAGAAAGTTATTACAAACAATTGGCATCAAAAGGATTTCCACATTCCATCCACTGGCTTGTGAAGAATACGAAATCAGCAAAATTTGTAAAGCAATCACCATTAAAGTCAGTTATCAAAGACAGGCTGCACTGGTAAATTGTGAAGTTGCTGTTACTGGAGTCTGTATAGGCCGGGGCGACGCTGTCGGTGATCCTGACTTTGCATAGCTGAGAGTTGGTTATTGGCACCTGCCATTGATAAGAACCGGTGTCAGGCACAATGTCGATCTGATTCCAGTTAACTCCGCCATCATCCGTGTATTCAATGAGTACCGACGGAATCGAACCAAGGCTGGCCCATTTGATTTCATGCATTGTATCTGCAACAAGAGCTTCCGGACCAGTGGGCGAGATCACTGCCAGTGCTGGCGGCAGAACCGAAGTTGCTGTCCCCTGTTCTACAAGGAAGTAATAATAATCGTGGTATATGCAGCCGGCGGGACAGTCACCCCATGCTTTGTCAAAGGTATAAAAAGGTGGGTTAGCAATGATCGTACTTCCATCACCCATCATATAATTAGATTCTGCATATCGCACTCCTACGGGATTAGCTTGTTCATAAATATCAGCAAGCATTGGAATGTTGTAAACCTGGTTAAAGGTAAGGATAATATTTCGAAAGCCGCTGCGAGTGCTTATCACTCCGTACTCTGCATTGAGCGCGTCGAGCGCATGATACTGGCCAGCCTGGTATTGCGATATGGCTGTGTCGGTAAGACCTACGATCATTTCATTGGGTGAATAGTGTTGGCGGTAGTGAATAAATGCAACATGAGAAAATGTAGACCTAGTCACCGCCAGATCATTATCTATCTGGTTTGCCAGTTGTTCCGGCGGGCGCAATTGGCCGCTAACTTCGATGGCCAACAGTTGTCCTTCAGTGGATGCACCTTCTGCCTGAAGATTGTTGAAAAAGAAACCTAACAGAAATGCTGCATACAACAAAACTTTTTTCGTTTCCATATTTCTTCTCCTTTGTTTAAAATATGTTCCAACTTCAAACTATTGTATCATTTGCGGGTCAACTGTCAAGGTGAAATACTTAAAAAGGATGGATTTTGATATTATTCTATTTTAGCACAAAAAAAGGGCCGGTTAATTTCTTAACCGACCCGTTGTCTTTTGTTTAAGACGCATAACTTATTTTGCTATTTCGTCTTTTATTTTTTGATAACCGAGGTGGCCTATCATGTGGTCGAGAATTACCATTGCGGTATAGTTTTCTGCTACTGGCCATATCCTTGCCGCGATTGTTGGGTCGCGTCTTGTAATTGCCGCCAAGTCTTTATTCTCCAGGGTGTATTTATCAATAGTATGCTGCGGTTTATCGATAGTCGGTGTTGGCTTTACAGCGAGCCTTGCGATGATCGACTGGCCCGAAGTTAGTCCGCCGGTGATGCCTCCTGCGTTGTTGGTATCGAAGACGACTTTGCCGTTTTCCGAATGCATCTGGTCGTTGCTTTGAATGCCTGTCATGTCTTTGACTTTGAAGCCTGCACCGATCTCCACGCCCTTAACGGCGCCGATGCCGAGCATTCTTCCGAGCTCTGCGTCCATTTTATAGAATACCGGTTCGCCGAGTCCTACGGGAACGCCGGTAACGATGACGTCGACAGTTCCGCCGGCTGAGTCTCCGGTTGCGGAGATCTTATTACATGCGTCGACCATTGCATCTGCTGCGCCTATGTCGGGGCAGTTTACAATGTGGTGAACGTTGTACTTATCTTTAATTTCCTGCGGAACCATTTCCTTCTGCATGTCGCGGATAGGATCGATCTCTTTTTCGATCTGTGCGAAGACCTGCATCTTTTCAAGGAAACGCATTTCCATATTAACGCGATCGTTTACATAGACGTTCTGATAGAACGGATCGTAATCGCAACGCATTTTTTTGTAACGTTCTGTGTATTCGTAGATCGTTTTGTGATCGATATCGGGACAACCTACACCTGCGATCTCGCTTACATACGAGAAAACCTTTATGCCGAGCTTTGCGAGAACTTTCTTTGCGATGTAACCTGCGGCGACGATCGTCGAGGTGTATCGGCCGGAGAAGATGCCAGCACCGATGGCGTCGTCGTCCGGGCCGTACTTGATGAACGATGCGTACGAAGCGTGGCCCGGTCGAGGCGTACGGTTAGTGTCTTGATACTGCTTGATGTGTATGAAGTGTCTGTCGAGGTTGGGTATCAGTATCGAGATCGGCGTACCGTTGGTGTGGTTCTTGTTGCCTGCGCCTTCTATGGTGTCTGCGGCGTTTATGCCTGTATATATTACGGGAAGGTCCGGCTCTTTGCGCGGGCTCGAGAGTTCGTCTGCTCCCGGTTTTCTTAAAAGCATATCGCCATAAATTTCCTGCTCTGTGATGAGCATTCCCGGCGGGCTTCCATGCACTATCGCAGTTAAGCCATCCTGATACGAACCGCCTGCTACGGATACCTGAAAGTTACGACCAATGTTACAACCAAACATATCTCTACTCCTGTTATAAAATTTTCATTTGTGCCCCGATACTTTTCATCAGCTCAACGTAATCGGGGAAAGTTACGTTGATCGCTTCTGCGGTATCTATTGTTGACGTGCCATCCGTTGCCATCGCCGCAAGGCTAAGTGCCATGACAATTCGGTGATCATGCCAACCGCTGAAATCGGCTGCGGTCAAGTTGCAACCCTGTATTATAACACCATCTGGTAATTCTTCAATGCTTGCTCCGGCTTTTTTTAGCTCGGTTGTCATACATTTAATGCGGTCCGTCTCCTTATTTCTTGCCTGAGCTACATTTACGAGCTTTGTGGTCCCCTCGGCAAAACAAGCTGTTACCGCCATTGCCGGGAGTGCATCTGGTGTTTTATTCATGTCGATTGTTTGCCCGACCAGCTTTCCAGGCCGTATTCGTGTTCTATCGCTGCTTATCTGAATATCAGCTCCCATTTGCTGTAGGTATTCTACAACTGCCTTGTCCGGCTGGGAGTCGGTGTAGTTCAGGCCCATAAGCGTAATATCCGCATCGAGGATGGCTCCGGCACACAAAAAGAATGTTGCGGATGAGAAATCGGCGGGTATTGCCATCTTGAAGGGCTTGTATTGCTGGCGGCCCGGGATGCGGAAGGTTTTGAAGTCGTCGTTTTGGTATTGAATGCCCTGTTTGTCGAGCCAATCGAGGGTTATTTGTACGTAATCGGGTTCGTTTAGGAGGGTTACTTCTATTTCTGTATCGCCATCTGCAAGAGGTGCTGCCATGAGCAGGCTCGATAAGTACTGGCTGGTAATACACTTAATGGTGGTTTTTCCTCCGGTGAGCGTGCCTTTTATGGTAATTGGGGCACATTCGTTTGCTTTTTCTGATAGGGCTTTTGCTCCGAGGTCGTTTAGTGAGTCGAGAAGCGGCTGAATTGGTCTGGCCTGTATTTGCTGGTCGCCGGTAAGGTTAATCTGTACGTCCTGATCTGCCAGTGCTGCCGATCCTGCGGCGATTCGAAGCGTTGTTCCGGAGTTTCCTACGTCAATAGTTCGTGGGCAGGCGTCAATTTTACCCTTTGTTCCGATAATATCCCACTGCAACCGATTAGAATCGTCGATCTCAGCTCCGAAGTCCCGATAGCACTTTACCGCACTAATCGTGTCGCTTGAGATCAGCGGGTTGGTTATTCGGCTGGCTCCATCTGCTAGTGAAGCGATAGCAACGGCGCGAATAGTATGTGATTTTGAGCCAGGAACGGCGATTTTTCCCTTTAAAGCGGATTTTTTCACTTCTAGTTTCATATCCTATTCCCATGCTATGTTAATGCTAAATGGCTTTTTCCAACTGTTGAAAGTCGTTTGAGCCGTCCAATTTACCAAGAAACTGTGTTTTTATGAAGTGTTTTTTCATTTTTTAGCAGTTTTCATTTAATCCTTGTGAGATCGTTCTTGTCTGGAATCCTTAAAAAAGCTGAAAATATTTAATATTTCACACAATTTTCATTTTTTTTTACGTTTAAAGCAATATTTCGAAGCAAAAATTGAAACAATAGGGGGGGGTGGTCAGTATTACTATTATTGATAATATCGGACGGAGGTGGAGGGGTGTTATTCAAGCGATTCTGGCGTGTCCTATCGATACTGTAAATGCTGTTTTTGTCAGGTTTGCGTTACGAATTACGGGGTTTAATGCGGTTTTAATATGTTAAACCTAAAGAGAGCGTTTTCCGATAAAAAGACGATAGTTTTATAATTGCAGGGCATATTGCGCGTTTTTTGCCCTGGATTTTTTTAATACGAAGTTACTTTTTAGGGATATTAGAATGCTTAATCGCAAACGTTTCAGTCACCACAGTATCATGCCCCGGAATTTAATTATTGCTCTATTCATTGTTGCTATCTTTTCAGGTTATGCAGCAGCAGCCCCGATCAACGGACAGGTTTTCAAGTTTGAACAGCCTGACGGTAGTGAGGTCGAATTGCGCCTTTGGGGCGATGAATTTTATCTTCGTGCCGAAAGCCTCGACGGATATACGTTGATCCGTGACGATGCAGGTTGGATCACTTATGCCGAGCTCTCAGCAGACGAGACTGAATTTGTACCCGCCGATCCGGTAGATGCTGTTTATCGTGGTAAATCGCTTGATGAGCATCCTAAGAAGGATAAGCTTAAGAAATCCAAGAAGTTTGCAAAGAAGTTGAAGATCAAGAAAGAATCTCGCCGTGCAAAGTCTAAGGCCAGGCGTGATGCGGTTAATTTTGATAAACTCTTTAATTACACTGCACCTGCGCAAGGTTTTCCGCCTGGGCCTGGTGGACAGTATCTTCCTCCGATCACCCAGGTTCCTCTTTTAGGCTCTCTTGTCGGTCTTACGCTCCTCGTTGATTTTTCAGATGATGTAGAAACCATCGGTCCACCAGAATTTGGGAATTATTGCAATCAGGTCGGGTATACAGGATATGGCAATAACGGATCGATCTACGATTATTTTCACGATGTTTCGGGCGGTACACTTGGGTATACAAATATCGTAGTTGGATATTACAGGGCTCAAAATACTAAGGCATATTATAACGATGACGCTATACAATTCGGTCAACGTGCTAGTGAGTTGATTTTAGAAGCACTCACTTGGCTTGACGGTCAGGGTTTTGACTTTACGCGGCTTTCTGTTGACGGATCAAATACAATGCGTGCGATCAACTTCTTTTATGCTGGAGACAGGCCGCAGGTTTGGGCTGAGGGTTTGTGGCCACACAGTGGTAATTATGGCGGCTTTACCAGCAGCTCCGGGATCAGCAGCGGCCCTTACCAGATGACAGATATAGGCAACGCGCTGACAATTGGGACATTCGCTCATGAGAATGGGCACATGATCTGTGGGTGGCCCGATCTTTATGATTACGATGGTGATTCTGAAGGCGTTGGCGATTTTTGTCTGATGGCTGGCGGCAGCTATGGTGGTGGCGGGCTTAACCCGGTTCCCCCGAATGCGTATTACAGAGATTTAAAGGGGTGGGAGAATGCAACCACTATATACGATCTTAATCAGAGCTTCGTATTGAATTCTAATACAAATAACTCTTACCGTTATCTAAATCCTGGCAATTCCACCGAAGCTTTTTATATTGAGAGCCGCTATCAGGCAGACCGAAGTGCTGCTCTGCCTGATGAGGGTTTGATGATTTGGCATGTTGATGAAAACGGGAACAGGGATAGCCAGGAAATGCTTCCAAACGCTCACTACGTAGTTTCTCTCGAGCAGGCTGATGGTCAATTCGATCTTGAAAATAATGTCAATCGAGGTGATAGTTTCGACCTGTTTGATGCCGTGTATAAGCCCTTGTTTGACGATACAACCGTCCCCGATGCCAAATGGTGGGATGGCAGCGATTCCGGACTTATTGTTGAGAATATAAGTGAAATTGGTCCTGTCATGTCATTCGGTATTGACACAGCACCTCCTTCTCCCGATCCAATGGAATGGGAGATAGAGCCTGTTGCTGTTGGTGTAAAAACGATCTACATGGAGGCGGTGTTAGCGTCAGATCCTTCCGGTATCGAATACTACTTTGAATGCACGGCAAGTGACGATCCTAATGTTAATGTACTGGCAAGCGATTATAACAGCGGCTGGCAGAGCAACACAGTTTATAGCCGTGGTGATTTTGCGGAAGGAATAACTTATACTTTCCGTGTTAAGTCGCGTGATCTTTCAGAGAATCTTAATGAAACTCAATGGTCCCTGGAGACTTCGACAACGACAGCGAGCCCGACAGACGATCTTCCTCCGTTCCCGGATCCAGCCCAGTGGTTGGTTAAGCCGAAGGTGATAAATTATGATAGTAACGCGGCGACTAATCGAGTACGTATGAGTGCAAGGATCGGTTTCGACGAGAGTTTGCCTCTTCAATACAAATTCGATTGTACCCATATTGCTGATGGAGCCGGTAACCCGCTGCCCCCGCTCCCCATTCTTAACAGTGGATGGCAGAGTTCTAATATTCATCAGATAAACTATGCCTGGAATTCTACGTTTAGCTATACATTTACGGTTACCGTTCGTGATGCATTAGGCAATGCGACCGCCGCGTCGGATTTTGCCACGTTTGGCGTAAGCGTAACCAGTAATGCAATATACGGAGTTCCTGTTCCATACAGAACAATTCAATTAGCGATCAATGCTACGACGCAGACCGGCGATGTGGTTGTTGTTCAGCCCAGTTCACAGCCCTATGCAGGTGGTGGTAACAGAGATATTGATTTTAATATGACACGACCTGGGCCCGCCGCGATAGACATTATAGTAAGAAGTGTCAATCCTGACGATCCTGCTGTTGTTGCAGCGACTATTATTAATTGCGGTGGAACGAATTCGGGTCTGGCGCAAAACTCTCATCGCGGCTTTATTTTCCAAAACGGCGAAACGGCTGCCAGCGAATTGTCCGGCTTTACTATCAGAAACGGTTATATCAGGGTTGACGGTCAGCCTGTTCCACCGCTAGTTCCTGGGGGTCCCGGTGTTCCTGGACTTCCTTCCATGGGCGGTGCGATAAGCTGTACAGGAGGCAGTAGTCCTACGATCAGTAAATGTATTATTACGAACTGTGTTGCAGAAGGTGGATGGGGCACTGTGGGAGAGAACGGTAATTCTACTGTTGTTCCGCCTGCTGTTGCTCCTGTTAATGTTAACGGCGGTAATGGCGCTAACGGTGCTTGGGCCGGCGGCGGAGCAATTTACTGTGATGCAAGCAGCCGTCCGGCTATAACAGATGTTGAGATTGACAATTGTCGGGCAATAGGTGGTACAGGAGCTAGAGGCGGAGATGGTGCTGATGCTAATGCTCAAACACCTGCTGCCATCCCTGCTGTGCCTGCTACTATTGCAGGTAACGGCGGTACCGGCGGAACTGCAGGCCTCGCATTTGGTGGTGGTATTTTTGTAGATGCCGGTAATTCAGGTGTTATTATAACTAACACTACGATCAGTAACTGTAGCGCTGTTGCCATGAATGGTGGCACCGGAGGTGATGGAGGAGATGATAACCTTAACCCGCCGATTGGCACCGGCGGTTTTGGCGGTGGCGGTGGAAATTCATCAAATGCTTTAGGTGGTGGTATTGCCTGCGATTGGTCAGGTAATGCGACTATAACCAATTGTACTATTGACAATAACCAGGCTATAAGCGCTGGTGGTGGATCCGCCGGTACTTCAGGAGTTCCCGCGCCACCTCCACCAGCACCTGGAAATGGTGGGGGCAGTCTTGGTCACGGCGGAGGTGTTTGGTATGATAGTGGTTGCGGTGCCGTTACGATCCAAGGTACTAACGGACAACGAACAATAATCAGAAATAACACATCGGATCATGGTGGCGGTGGAATCCGTTTTAACAGTTCTACTGCTAATGCTACGTCACCTACGCTGACTAACTGCGACATAACAGGTAATGCAACCTTATTTGCTGATGGCGGTGGAATCCGGTATGGCAATGCCGGAACGATGATAATCGATAACTGCCGGATCGAGCTGAATACAGCTATCGGTATCCCTAATCGTGCTGGCGGCGGTGTTTATGCCGGTGTTCTGGGCGGAGCTGCAACAACTATAACTATTCAAAACGGTACCGTTATTGCTGACAATACAGCTTTTGTCGGCGGCGGTGTTTATGCAGATGATACCATCCTTAACATATTGAACTCTGAAATAAAAACCAATAATGCCGATGACGGCGGAGGTATCTGGTTAACTGGTGACCCATCATTAGCTGTTAACCCATCAAACTTAACGATTACCGGTAGTACATTTATGAGCAACTCGACGTCACAGTCTACTTTTGGAATGGGTGGTGCAATGGTGCTGTACGAGATCGAAAATTTTACGATGACCGATTCTATTATCAGCAACAATGACAGCACTGGGTGGGGCGGTGGATTGTATATAACCGGAAAGAACAGTACCCCTTTCAATATCACAAACTGTTTGTTTACAGATAACAGGACCATATATGAGGGTGGTGCAGTATCATGTATTTTTGGCTCAGAGGTACAGATGTACAACTGTACCATAACTGAAAACTCAGCCGATCCGGATTCAGGTATCGGCGGCGGTATCCATTGTGCCGAGGATTATGCTTATGTTGAAGTGTTTGACAGCATAATCTGGGGCAATACCGCATCACAAGGTTCTCAGCTTGCAGCAGGAAGAGTTGGCAGCTCTCCGGTTGGTCATGAATGGGCAGATATCGATATTCATTATAGCGATGTTCAGGGCGGATTCGCCGACGTATTTGTGGAGTTCCCTCCTGCATATCCTCTCGGTTTGGGAATGGTATGGTTCCTTGGCAGCGGCAACATAGATGCCGATCCGGAGTTTTTGCTTGGTTACTTCCTTAGCAGCCCCGATCTACAGGGTGTTGCAGAAAATCTGTGTATTGATGGCGGCGATCCTACTTCCGTGCTGTTTATAACGGATCCTAATTATACGACTCGTACTGATTTTAGGGGTGATAATGCTCCGGTTGATATGGGTTATCACTATGATTCCTCCGGAGATATTCCTGATGTGACATTGACAGTTGAAGTGGTTAACTCCGAAGGCGGCCATTTAGATTTTGATTGGACCGGTAGTGCTGTTGAAACCGAGCCCGGCGGAGCGGGCAGTTATCAGGTCCCGCAGGGCTATGCTGTTAACCTACATGCGGTTTTTGCAGATCCTAATTCATCTTTCTATATAATCGGTCGCTGGGAAGGAACCGATGACGATACAAGTACTGGTGTTGATAATATCGTCACAATGACTGCAGATAAGACTGTAAGGCTTGTTTTCGACGTTTCAGCAGATTTTGCGGTACTGAGAATCTCAGTTACCACTAACAACGGTACTGTCGATCCTTCAAGGGAAGGTGTGTACATAGAGTATTCTCCAGACTACCTGGTATATCACCGTGGTACAGTCGTTACGCTTACAGCGATACCGGACAATTATGCTAATTATATTAAATGGACGGGTACCGATGACGATTATCTACCATCATCAATTATCAATACAGTAACCATGAGCGTCAGCAAAGACGTTTCGGTTGAGTTCAATGAAGCTAATACGCTTAATGTTCCCAGCGCCCTTTATCCGAATATACAATCCGCTATTGATGCCGCCGGCAATGGCGATACGATCATAGTGGCCGAGGGGCTTTACACCACAAGCTGGGGTTATGATATCTACGATAAAACGATCACCATAACCAGTGCTACGCCGGAAGATCCATCAGCAACGGTAATTACACAAGAGTCGGGCGGAACAGTTGGTACAGCATTCACTTTTTATAATGTCGGACGCGATACTGTTTTAGCTGGATTTACGATAAGAGGTTTTAGAGGAACGGCAATGAGCGGTCGTGACGGAAATCATGACGACAATAGAGCTCCCGGCGTTGATGGAGAGGATGGAAGCTCTATCTATGGTAGAGCAATAGCGTGTGGTGCTCAATACTATGAAATTGTAAATGGTCAAATTGTTATTGTTGATGCGCCGGGGTCTCCTACGATCATGAACTGTATAATCGAAGATGCGTTGAGTGTAGCTGGCAACGGCGGCGACGGAGCAAACGGAAATAACGCCGTACCTTGGGGTGGTGACGGTGGATGGCCCGGTGGGGCTTATGGAGCAGGTATGTCCATCCGTTTCGGAAGCAATCCGATCGTAAAAAATACTACGTTTGATAATTGTGTTGTTCGAGGCGGCAACGGCGGCGACGGTGGTAATGAGAATAACAATCCATACGCCTGGCCGGGTCGTGGCGGCGGATGGTACTATGGCCCGAGTCATCCACTCTATGGCCTTCCCTGGACCTACGGACCATACGAACTTTACACATGGTACAGCGGTCATGGCGGGGCGGTATTTGTGGACGAAAATTGTTCTCCAGTATTCATGGACTGTACGTTTACCAATAACCGCAGTGAAGGCGGCGTCAACGGAATTATGGGCGAGGATTGGCTTGGCCGAATATGGGAACCGAGCCTTCGCTATGATATAGACAACTTTGGCGGAGCGGTTTACTGTGCAGCGAACAGTGCGGCGAGATTTGAGACATGCCAGTTCAGCAGCAATGTTGCTGACACAAGCGTTACTGCGCCAAACGATGATCAGTATGTATCTTTTGGCGGGGCGGTAGCCTTTGAGTATGGCGCGGAACCTAGCTTTATCGATTGTGCTTACGAAGACAACCTTGCCAGTTTAGGCGGCGGTGTTTTCAGCGGTGATGCCGAGCCGTTTATCAAAGACTGCACCTTTACGGCTAACTCGGCGTTGAACGGCGGCGGAATAAATATCGAATACGGTTACAACAGGATCATCGGTTGTGACTTCAGTGAGAACGAGGCGACAGGTGTATCGACCGGAACCAATACGATAGGGCCGGCTGAAGGCGGTGCTATATACAGCTTCAGCTCTGATGCTGTATTCAGCGATTGTGAAGTAACCAACAATACATCGTCAGGTTTTGGCGGCGGTTTTTATATTTCGGGCAACGAATCGATGCATATTACAAACTGCCTGATAACGGATAATACAGCCCGTTTCGGCGGCGGAATAGCATCGGAAATGTATTCGATAACAAATATTTCTAATTGTACTGTAGCCGGAAATACAGCCAGTACGTCAGGTGCTATCGGTTATGGGGGTGGATTGTCCAGCGGTAACCACAGTAGTGCTATCATTACGGATTCGATATTCTGGGATAACGAGGCAACAAACGGGTCTCAACTGTCCATTGGTTTTGAAGGTTCCGAAGGTTCGGCACTTGAAGTTTTATATAGCGATATCGAAGGCGGGATGCAGGGCGTATATGTAAACGGTCCGTCTTCAGCGCTCGATTGGGGTCTGGGCAACAAAGACGGTGACCCATTGTTTGTAACTGGTGTTTTCGGTGATTTCTATCTGAGTCAGGTATTGGCCGGCCAAAGCGATAACAGTCCCGCTTTTGATAGCGGAAGCCGCCTGGCCAGTGATTTTACAAGCACCTTGGTTCCCGAGTACGTATACATAACTCGAACAGATTTTGTGCCTGATGCTAATGACGTAGATATGGGTTATCACTACCCGGCATTGCCAGGTCCGTTTACGCTTAGTGTTGAGGTTGATCCAGTTTATAATCAAGGTATAGTGGTAGAGATTTTACCCTTGAAAACAGAATATAATGTTGGTGACGTTGTGACGATCACAGTCGATCCTGATAATGGCTATCGTGTTAAGGAATGGACAGGAACAGATGCAGATCCATCCTGGGGTATTAACGAAGTTGATGTGATATTCAACAGCGATAAGGAAATAGTAGTTTCTTTCGAGGAAGATGTTAGTCAGACGCTGAATGTTTCCAGTGCGGGCAACTATGCATACACAGGTATTCAAGAAGCGATAAATGATGCGCAAAATGGCGACACGATCCTGATCCACAACGGGACCTACCCCGGTACAGGATTTATCATAGATAAGAACATAACTATCAGCGGTGTTGATCGGGATAATCCGGAGAGCACAGTTATTGACTGTTTCGGTGATCAGGGAGAAGTTGTTGGAGGTTTCCATCTATTCGGAACCGGTCAGGGCAAAGTCACTCTTAGCGGACTGACGATCATTAATTCTAATGTTTTCTTAGCTATTCCAGGTGAAGACGGCGTAAATCCAGGTGATGACGGCGGTACTACCGAAGATTTCTTCATAGGTGCTGTCACTGTTTGGGGCGATCATATTGTTTCAAATGTTGTCATTCGCAATTGCCAGAGGACCGGCGGAGCGGCTGGAGCGAGTGTTGCCGGTGCGAACGGTCAAAAAGGTGGCGATGGCGGTGCCGGTGGCCTTGTCGGCGGTGCCGGTATCTATATTGACAGGGGCGATGCGCTTATCACTAATTGTATTATCGAAGACTGTCGCGTGATCGGTCTTTCCGGCAGTGACGGTTCCAATGGCGGCTCAGACGGTGACGGTGGTAAAGGCGGTAAGGGTGGCGACGCAGTAGGTGCCGGTATCTATATCCGTTCAGGAAACCCCACGATCGAAGATACGACGGTTGACGGTTGTACTGCAACGGCAGGTGACGGTGGTGATGGCGGAAATGGTATCGGTGTCGGTAATGGAGGTCGCGGAGGTCTTTCAGGCAAAGCACTTGGTGGCGGTATCTATTACACCAGTGAAGCTACACCAACATTTATAAATACGACAGTTACTAATTGCGTTGCTATTGGTGGAATAGGTGGTAATGGAGGTAACGGCGGTTTAGTCTCTGGTCTTGGCGGTCACGGCGGCTTGAGTGACTGGGATATAAGTCAGCCGGATCCATCAAAACACGGCCCGAATGGCGGCGGTGTTTATTGCGACGGGCCTACTGACCAAATAGTTACTTTCACCGGTTGTATATTCACCGGAAACACCGTACAAGGCAGCGTCAGCGGCGTTGGCGGTTTGCATTATTACAATGCACAGGAATTGCCTCGTGAGAATTATCACATACCAGCTTTGGGTGGCGGTGTTTATTGCGAAGATGAGTCTACCGTCACATTCGATGATTGTCAGTTTGTTGGCAATTCAAATTCTTTGGCGGAGGGTCTGACTTATGCTGGCGGTGATCAGTATCTTGGTTATGGCGGCGGTCTTTACCTTGGCGAAGAGGTTGAGGGAATGATCGTAGACTGTAACTTTGTTGATAATGTGATGCCGGTCGGTGGTGGTCTTTATGCAATTGGCTCTGATCTTAATGTTGTCAATACGGAGTTTGCTTCTAACGCTGCTTATCTTGGCGGTGGTATGAATATAATCGAAAGTATTGTGACGATCGATGAAACTTTATTTGTATCGAACTCCGCGTCGCGCCAGGCAGATGGATTTATTGATGGTTCTGGTTCAGTGGTCATGGGTTATGGCGGAGGTCTTTACAGTTTTGCCAGTGCTGCGACGATAAAGGACAGTATATTCAGGCAAAACGTAACAACCGGCTCCGGCGGCGGTGGCTATTTTGCGGGCGATGCTCAATCATTGCCTTTGGGAATCGCGACTCTGAGAGTTAATAACTGTCTGATCGTCAGCAACGAGTCCGATAGATATGGTGGCGGTATTTCATTCGATTGGTATGTTGAGGCAGAGATATCAAATTGTACAATTGCCGATAACCTTGTTAGGACTAGCGACGGAATTGGCGGCGGTATATATGCTTCGAACGGTAGTGATGTTACTGTTGTTGATAATATTATTTGGGAAAACCGTAGCATGCAAGGATCGCAGGTAGCGGTATCCAGTGGAGCGAAATCAAGTCCAATACCATCCACTGTTAATATTAGCTACAGTGATGTTCAAGGGTTCGCGCTTAGAGAGGAGATTCTGACCCAACTCGATATCGTATTTGTAGTAGACACAACAGGCAGTATGGGTATTGCGATTGGTGCGGTAAGACAATCAATACAAGATATCGTAACCAGGATATCCAGACTTACTCCTGATTTCAGAGTAGGTATAGTTGGATACCGAGACCAGCGAGATCTTGATCTTGCCGCTAATATTTACTTGTATCATGATTATACCGACTTGACCATGGATAGAATCGTAATCGAAGATGCTATCAATGCGATGACTCTTGGCGGCGGTTCCGGCGCCCAGGAAGCAGCTTACTCAGGCATACTGCATACTATTGATGCAGTAGAGCATAATGCATTTCTTACGAGCGTTAATGCCGATCTCATGATCGATCCTGCATCGCCTGGAATGAGCTGGCGTCAAGGCCAGTACCTGCAGAAAATAATCATCCTGATCGGCGATATTGGCCCTCAGGATCCTGAGGTAGATACAGAATATGTTCTTGACGATGTTGTTACCAAGGCAAATGCTGAGAACGTAACGATCTACTCAGTCATGGTAGACAATCATGGTGCCCGTGATGCAGTAACAGACGCTTTATTTGCAGATCTGGCTCTTGATACCGGTGGTGCGGCGTTTGAATCTCCAGATCCGGCGGATGTAGTCGATTCTGTGATGAGTGCTCTTGGTCTTATCGAGTCTTATGGTGTAGGCTATAGCGATCATTATGTTGAAGAGGGCAATACGCTTGTCGGGTGGGACCCGAATAGCTATATCTGGGATTCCGCTACAAACAACTTTGGTAATGTTATATCGGATGATCCGCTGTTTATTGGCGATTACTTCCTTAAACAGAAAGATTCCGGTCAGTTGTTTACAAGCCCTGCAGCTAGTACCGGCAGCGGTCGTTCGATAGATATAGGAATGGACCAGTATACGACCAGGACCAACAGTGTCCCTGATGGCGGGCCTGGAGGCTATGATCCGAACAGCGTGGTAGACAGGGGTTATCATCATAAACTCTTCGATCCTACACAGTACTTGCTGACTACGAGCTTGCTGAATGTGCCGGCCGGTATGTCGATCGATCCGAATGTCAGTATGTCGATCGATCCGGATCATCCTACGCCATTTGCTTACAACCTGTATACAGAGGTTCTGCTGAGCATTGTTCCAGAGGTGAATCCCGATTCATATGGAATTAACTGGACCGGTACAGACGATGATACTTCGATCGGTCTTACTAATGTTGTAACGATGAACGGTAACAGGAATGTTACGGGTCAAGTTACGTCGTATAATCTTATTCTCAATGTGGTAAACAATATCGGGGGTACAGTTTCTGCAGAGCCTTTAAGTTCTACGGGGAGCTATGCGCCCGGTATGAGTGTAACTATTACTGCTGTTCCCGATTCTATTCCCGGTACTGATCCCAATGTGGCGGATTACAGGGTCAGAAGGTGGTTTGGTACGGATAATGACCCTGCAGGTCTTCAAGAATCGGTTACTGTGATCATGAATGGTAACAGAACGGTTACCGTTGAGTTTGAATTAGATACAGTTCACGAGCTGATGGTACCGAGCGAGTATCCTACTATCCGAGAGGCATTATTTGCAGCTAATTCCGGCGATACGATAAGAGTTGCGCCCGGTACTCATCTTGTCAACAATGGGACATCGAACAGAGGACTTGATTTTAACGGTAAGAGTAATATTACAATTACGAGTATGGTGGTCGATCCTACTAACCCGAATATGGATGTGATCGCCCAAACGATCATCGACTGCGGCGGAGATGAATATAATTCTAACAGAGCGTTCCATTTCCATCACCTGGAAGACAGTACGAATACTGTTAGAGGTTTTACTATTATCAACGGATATTTCTCCGGCGATGGTCAGCCTGGCGCGACGGGACTCGGTTTGACCGGTACAGATCCTGGAGTACCAAGAATTTCCAATTCAGGCAACGCGGCTGATGCATGTATTGATTTTGCCTATTCCGGTCAGAACGCATCCGGTGACGGTTACGGCGGAGCGATCCTTATTGGAGATTATACAGGCGGCAGCCCTGCAACAATCGACACTTCGGCAGCCTGTTCACCGACGATCGATTATTGCGTATTTGAAAATAACTTAGTAACCGGAGCTCGCGGTGGCGATGGTGAAGTCGGTTTCTCGGCTCCCTGGACGAACCCCTGTCTTATTGCTGCGGATGAGGACCAACAGGACGATGCCCAGTGGGGTGGCCATGGCGGCCATGGTGACGGTAACGGCTTTGGCGGAGCAATAGCAATTCTTTCCGGCAGCACTCCGACGATCAGTAACTGTACATTTATCAGCAATATTGCCCGCGGCGGCAGCGGCGGCAACGGCGGCATGGGCGGAAGCTCAGATCCGGACGGTCCTAATGGTCTTGAAGGCCGCGGCGGCCACCCGGGTGACGCAGGTGCGTCAGACAGCTTCGGTATTCCGGGCTTTGGCGGTGTAGGGATACTTGGCGTCGGTGCAGACGGTTTTGGCGGAGCGATCTACTGCGACGATACGCCGAGCGATCCGACGATCATCAACTGTACCTTTAACAGTAATACAGCCAGAGAGGGTATTACGGGTGTAGCAGGAGCGCGAGGTTTGGAAGGCAATGCACTTGATAACGATGAGATACAGGTTGAGCGAAACGGTGTTATACGCATTCGTGAAACGATGGCAGGCGGAGCGATCTATGCCGATAACCGTCAGCTTAAATTAGATAACTGCAAGTTTAGCGAAAATGCTGCCGGTTACGACAGTGCTGCCGGTTACGATTTTATAATACTATCCGGTTTTATTCTGACCGGGCTTGATTTTGAAAATTTTGTATATACAACGGGAGGAGCAGTGTACTGTGCTCCGGGTATTGATCTGGACATTGTAAACAACTGCCGGTTCAATAACAACCTTGCAGGTGCCTTGTATTGCGATCCTAACTGTAGCATAGATATTCAGGACAGTTCTTTTGTCGGCAATGGTTATCCGGTGTACTCAGGGGTATTTTTAGGCACAGGGTTCATTGATGTATCAAACGACCATTCCGGCGGTGCGGTCTATATTAATTACGGATGGACGGATCTTTCGATCCGGAATACGGCATTTATCGATAATGCCTGTGAGGAGAGCGGCGGAGCGTTATACATTGAAGCCGGACTAACAGCAGCCGATATTACCGATTGTATCTTTTTAGATAACAAAGCGGACAGCGATAATGATCTTATCGGTGAAGGTGGTGCGATCTGGTTTGCAGATCCCTTAGCAGAATCATTCGTTTCGATGAATATCAGCGACAGCAGGTTCACGGGCAACAGCGCATTTATGGGCGGCGGCATTTACATCAAGGACTTTATTAACACAACATTTACGGACTGTTATTTTGACGACAATGTTGCTTCTAACGGCGGAGGTATGTTCCTTCTTAACGGAGACTTTGCGATTGACGGCGGAAGGATCACCAATAACCGTTCTACGGGAGAGCTCTCGGGCGGCGGCGGTATATCTGCAGAGAAGACCTCTGCCGATATTTATAGTTGTATTATCGAAGGCAACCGTGCTGAAGGTCCCGATAGTGTTGGCGGCGGAATCAGCTTTTTGGTTGCAAATACATCTCCTGTATTGCCTCCGACACCAATTCATAACATAGTGAACTGTCTAATCACGGATAACTATGCAACGGATAAGGGCGGCGGCATTAGTTGTGAGTTTTTTGTTGCCCCGATGGTACAGAACTGTACGTTCAGCGGCAACGAAGCAGGAGATAGGGGCGGAGCGTTGTATATGGACTGGAGCTTCGAGTATTCCAGGCAGGCCAGTATCATAGACAGCATTTTTGCCGGTAATACGGCCGTGGCGGTTTATGATGAGAACCCATCCGAGGACGTAAGGATCGTTAACAGTTTGTTCTATGGCAATGACGATGGCGATGACGATGGCGATGACGATGGCGATTATGATAACACCATCGATGTCTATACCGGTGAAGCGGCACTTAACGGTTTGCCGAGTGTGACCGATGCGATCGACAGTGACCCACTGTTTGTTACTGGACCTTTCGGGGAGTATTATCTTGACCCTGTAAGCCTGGCCATAAATTACGGCTTGGAATTGTCGTCGAGTGTTTGCTACGATTCGGCATGTACGAGCACTCTTGATGCTTATACTGTAATGGCCGATGGAACATTAGATAATGGAGAAAATCCGTCTGATCTCAACAACCAGGTTGATCTTGGTTTCCACAGAAATACTACGGGTGATTCATCAGCGAAATACATTCTGGACTATCAGGTTCTGGCGGGCGCGGGAACAGTTTTATTCTCTCCGGCTCCCGATCTTAACGGCATGTATTCCGAGGGTACGCTTGTTACCCTGACGGCCCTTCCGGGCAATACATTCAAGGTCGGTAACTGGTTCGGCGGTACGTTCTTCGATTCTACAAACGAACGAGTAAACTATATAATAATCGACGGTAAGGGTATGCCTTACGGCAGTACGATCACGATTGGCGTTGAATTCATACCAGCAGCTATTCTTAAAGTCGGTGGCGACGGAGGGTATGGTTCGATACCTGATGCTGTTGTTGCTGCCAACGATGGAGATGTAATTATTGTAGAGACAGGTATTTGGGCGGGTTCTTCCGGTGGTTCATCACTACGGTCCCTGATAATTGATAAAGCTATCACAATAAGATCTACCGACCCGGGAAGTTCTGATGTGGTTGCAAGTACAGTAATAGACGGACTGCTGAACTCTGGTTCCAATTGGAACCGCCTGGGAATTCTGTTTACATCCAATACAGGTCCTGATACCGTTTTAGACGGTTTTACGATCAAGAATTTCGGTGGAAGCTGGGGCAACGCTCGAAACGGCACGCGAAACGCAAACACATATCATCCGGATGGTTACGATGGCGGCACCAGCGCTTCAGGTGCGGCTATATATATTGAGTATGGTGCAAGCCCTACGATCAAGAATTGTGTTATCGCCGATAGTCTCATCATTGGTGGTAATGGCGGTGATGGTGCCAATGGTCGGAACAATCCACGAGAAAATGCCGGTCGCGGCGGATGGCCCGGCTGGGCACACGGTGCCGGCGTTTATTGCGGCGTAGATAGTGCGCCTACCTTTATAAACTGTACGATAACTAATAACATCGTAGAAGGCGGAGATGGTGGTGATGGTGGTGATGACAGCAGTGATACCTGGGCTAACTATGGCGGCGGATATGTTCCTGCAGACGACTTCTGGATTCAGTCCGATGGCCCGGCGCTAGCATACTTAGAACTTCCATTGTGGCAGGTATGGACACCTTTCTATATAAGTATATCCATCGATGGTGTTTTTGTGGAGGTCCACTATGAGGATGATCCTCATTATTATTCGGGTCTTGGCGGCGGAGTATTTTGTGATACCGGAAGTAAAGCGACGTTCACAGATTGTACGATCAGTGACAATGCCGCTTACGGTGGTATGACAGGTGTTGGCGGGATGAATGGAGGTCGCCGTGAAGAACCTTTGTATTCTTATAAGATACCGAGTTCCGGCGGTGGAGTTTACTGTAGAGCCGATTCTGAAATCAGCTTTACACGTTGTACGATAACCAATAACACAGCCGATAGAATTGGTTATGAAAACCGGAATTCAACCACGGTGGATTATCGCGTTAACCCTTATGTTAGTTATGGTGGTGGTGTTGCGGCTGAGGACGGGGCGAAATTAACTTTCGAAGGCTGCACAATTAGCAATAACGAAGCTGCGGTAGGCGGTGGAGTCTACTGGGCAGATGATACCAGTATGCAGATGAGCGATACTGCGGTATCGAATAATACAGCATATCTGGGAGCTGGGCTGCATGTAGTAAATACAATGTTGACTCCAAGTGTGATCAGCTCTTCTACGATATTCGGCAACAACGCGACAGTACAGCCGGAGCCGTATTCAAACCTGGATAATCCTGACATACCTATAAATGAGGACGAAGTCGTATTTGGTCATGGTGCAGGTTTAAATGCTTCTACTTCGAGCATCACAGTAGTTGACAGTACATTCGACGGTAATGTAGCAAGCGCATCCGGTGGAGGCGTTTATTTTGGATCGACCACTGAAGAAGAAGGCGGTTCTGAAGAAGGCGACAGTTCTGAAGTAAAGCTTCGCAACAATCTGTTAGTAAATAATGTTGCCGGTCTTGGCGGCGCTGGTGTTGCGGCCAACTGGGCGTTGAATGTTGTGGTATCCAATTGTACGTTCGCAGATAATATCGTAACCGGCATTTTTGCGGAGGTTCCGGGAGCGACAGCTTATGGCGGCGGGGCTCTATATGCCAGCAATGACAGTATGGTTTATGTAACCGACAGTATTTTCTGGGACAATCTTTCAGTCGTTAGCGGCAGTCAAATATCAGTAGGCGGTGGTGAATATCCGGCACTTGTTGATGTTCAGTTCAGTGATGTTCAGGGCGGGCAGCTTGCCGTTAATGCCTTTGGATATCTTGCCTGGAGTCCGGACAATATCGATGCTAATCCGATATTTGCTACGGGTGTTCTGGGTGACCATTATCTCAGCGAGGTCGTTAGTACGAGTCCGTGTATTAATGAAGGAAGCGCCCCTGCTGATGAAGTCGGCCTTAGCAGTTACACTACTTCTGTCAGCAGCATGCAGGAGGGTATAACACAGGTTGATATGGGTTATCACTATAAGTTGTCAGACAATCTCTATACCCTGACGATAGTAACAGTTGAAAATAACGGATACGAGCCGGTATTGAACATATCCGGCGGAGTCTTTAATGAGTTTGCAACGATCGAACTTGAGGTTGTTAATAGTGAGATTCCAGACGGTTATAAGGTACAATGGACCAATACAGACAACGACGAGGTGATCGGAAGAAACAATACAATAACGATGTACGGGGATACCACCGTTACAGTAGAGTTTGTTGTACATGTCCGGAACAATCTACAGGTACCGGCTGAGTATGCGACTATCGAAATGGCGATAGCGGTTGCAAACTCCGGCGATACGATCACCCTCGACAATGGTTTTACTCATTATGTTTCCAGTCCTGATGGCATTGATCTAATGGGTAAGGCACTTACGATCACAAGCAAGATCGACTCCGGAAATCCCGACTTTGATGTTATTGCTTCTACAATAATCGATTGCCAGGGATCAAGATATGCTCCTCGCCGAGCATTCCATTTCTATAATGGTGAGGGACAAGACACTGTTATATTAGGAATTACGATCGTAAACGGTTATGTCGTAGGTGATCTTGGTGTAAACGGCGGCATCCCCGGCGGCCCAATAGATCCTACTGATGAGAATTCGCCTGTGATCGCTGCCGCGGGCACAGATGCCGTAGGTGACGGTTACGGCGGAGCGATACTTTGCGAGGCTGATTCGGTAGGCCGGCCCTCTTCGCCCACGATCAAATATTGTGTATTCGCGAACAACAATGTCACCGGCGGTCAGGGCGGCGACGGAATCAATGGATTTCCCATTACTGATGAGGATTCTGATGTTGACGGTGAGTGGGGCGGAGCCGCCGGCAGCGGTACCGGTAATAGTTATGGCGGTGCCATTGCGATGATCGACGGCAGCAGTCCCACGATCATAGGCTGTACGTTTACTAACAACTCTGCTCGTGGCGGATGCGCCGGTAACGCCGGTAACGGAAGCCCTAACCAAGGCAGCGGTAGTGAAAGCTGGGGCGGTAACGGTGCCGATTCGATAGGCGACGGCATTGGCGGTGCTATTTATGTTTCCAGCCTGAGCTCACCTCTGATCCAGGATTGTGTTTTCGAGGTAAACTTTGCTTCAGAAGGTATAAGGGGCCTAGCCGGAACGACCGGGCCGGGTAGTAACCTTGATCCGCGTGCTCAAAACGGAGACAACGGAACAGTTACTACAGCCGGTGCGATAGCCGGTGGTGCGATCTATTATGATATTGTTACAAAGGTCGATCTTAACAATAGTTCCTTCACAGGCAACTTTGCTTATACGACAAGTGTGGGCGACATCTTTATCGGCCTGGAAACAACTTCTGCAACGATCACCAACTATGCCAGAGGCGGAGCGGTTTACTGCAGAGAAGCCTCCAGCGGAACGATCGGGGCAACCGACCCTAACTTTACCAGTGAGTTTATAGGTAATCTGGGCGGTGCAGTCTATCTGGCAGACAACAGCATGGTGGATATTTCCGATACGCTGTTCAAGGATAACACTGATGCCGAAGAAGGCGGTGCTGTTTATGTTGGCAGTGGCGAACCGATCGATCTTGCTCGCTGCGATTTCCTGAGTAACTCGTCCATCACTAACGGCGGAGCAATAACCTTAAACAGAAACGCCGTTATTACCGATTGTACATTCGGAGGTAACGATACCATTTATAATGGCGGAGCGATCAACGCTTTTAATGAAGGTACTGTACTGTCATTAGATATTAATGCTTGCAGCTTTGGCGGTAATGCTGCGAATATGGGCGGTGCGATATATATGCAGCAATTTAACGCCAACTTCGATCAGTGCTATATAATCGGCAATACTGCTCTGGACGGCGGCGGAGCTTATTTCGTAACAGGCTCCAAGGACCCCGAAGACAATAGTGATGATACTATTAATGGAGTGATATTTACAAACGGCATCATCGGCGACAACCGTGCGACAGGTAACTTCGGCGGTGCGGCGTTTATGAATGTTTCGGCGATCATAGAGAATTCCATAATAGAAAATAATATGGCCGAGGCATTAAACAGCTACAGCGGTGGTCTTAACTTCAGCGTTGGTAATTCCTTGTTGAGCCACAGCCTAAAGAACTGTCTTATCACAGGTAACTCGTCGATATTACGAGGCGGAGCTATAACGTGCAGTCTTGGCGCGAGCCCAGATATCATGAACTCAACGTTCAGAAAGAATGAAGCCATGTTTGGCGGGGCTCTCTGGTGCGATTATTCATCGACGCCGACGATCATAGACACCATTTTTGAAAATAACAGCGGACACGCGATCGGAGAAGATAAAGGAAGCGACAGTACGAAAGCCAATATAAGTTACAGCTTGTTCTACAACAATCCCGACGGCGATCACGGTTTATATGACAGCACTGCCGGAGATGATCCTGTTACAACTACCGGCAAGGCTGCTCTTGAAGCACTATTGGCACCTGAAAATACAGATATCTATGAGAACGATCCTAATTTTGTAGACGGTCCGCTTGGAGATAGCTATTTATATCAGGGTCGATCAGTTGCAATTACAGATCCTGACGATTGTGAATGTTTAGCAGGCGAGGTTGATTGTTACGATATAGTTGATGTCGATGACTGTAAGATGCGAGTAAACGATCCTAACGATGTATATGAGGTCATCGTTGATCAAAGCCTTGCGATCGATGCCGGTAGCGGTTTGGCAAGTGATCTAAATATAGCCTTGGATACATTTACGACAAATCCGGCAATACCGGGTCCAGGTGACGATTTTAATGATGACGGTTTGGTTGATCTCGGATATCACTATAGGAACCTGGAGCAGGGAGCCGGAAATGTTTCAGTTTTCAAAAAGGTGCTTACTATTGAGATCATCGACAGCTTCGGTAACGTAATTGATTGCGATACTGGCGATTGTAATGGAACTTATGCACTAAGCCCCGTACCGGGCAGTTCGTCGGGAGACGATCATACATACTATGTAAGCACGCAGGTTGTGATCGAATTAATTCCGGCAACGGGTTACAGGGTTGCAAGCTGGTCGGGTGCTATAGATGATTCATCTTTAGAGAAAACCAACCTTGTAATCATGGATGAGGATAAGACCGTAAGGGTAAGTTTCGAACAACCGAGAATTCTTAGAGTTGGAAGCGGTAGCGGTTATACGACTATACAGCATGCTATTGACGATGCAGTGGATGGAGACACTGTTATCGTATACCCCGGTATTTATCGTCCGGCTACGGGTGTTCAGACTGGTATTGGCTGGAACGGGCGAGAACTTTGCTCTATTGAGATAATTGACAAGGATATTACCCTGACCAGTTGGCGTCCTGACGGTCAGTTCATGGTTGCCAATACGGTTCTGGAACAGTTTACCTTTAAGCTTATCGGAATAACTTCCAAGACTGTTATCGACGGCTTTACCATCAGTTCCCGCTGGGATGGTGGCATTCCAGGAAATATACCTAATAGTGACGGTTGGGACGGATTGAGTCTTGTCGGCGGAGCCATGATCATAGATGGCGGGTCACCCATAATCCGCAACTGCATCTTCAATGAATGTTCTATAACTGGCGGTGACGGACATGACGGTAGCGGAAACAGTGGAGTTGGTAATGACGGCGGATGGGCTGGCAGGGCATATGGCGGAGCGGTATTCATGACCGGTGAAAGTAATCCTGTGTTCGAGAACTGCTTGTTTAACGACTGCTTTGCACGAGGCGGAAACGGCGGTGACGGGTCCAACGGTTCTGGTAGCAACAAAGGCGGCAGAGGCGGTAACTGGGAATGGGCCCCGAGCATGGAGACCGGACCATTTACATTCCCCAACTGGTATTGGTGGGACGGATGGACATGGGGACTTAGCGAAGAAGAAGCAGAGTACAACTTATTCAATCGTTCTTATGGATATCAAAGCAGGGATATAAGTGCGTCCTTCCAGGGTGGTGGGTTTATAGAATATCTGCTGTGGTTGTTTAGTCAAGAGCTTCTGGAAGGCGGCCAATATGACGACTACTGGAAATACAGCGGTTACGGCGGTGCGGTATATATTGAGAAAGAAAGTTCACCGACGTTCGTTGATTGCACGTTCACTGGAAACCGGACGTACGGCGGCGTATGCGGAGTCGGCGGGTCTTGGAGACGTACGCCTGACAGGAACCTTAAGATCGAAAACTATGGCGGTGCCGTATATGTTGTTGACAACTGTAATGTTGTGTTTGACAATTGCCAGTTCAGCGACAATTTTGCTGACAATTCATTTAACTACATTGCAACTGGTGGGGGTACCCAGACGGTAACCCAGCCGACGGATATGTACATTAGTTATGGCGGTGCGGTGTGTGCCGAAGATAATTCGACACTGATGTTTACGAATAATTGTACATTTACCGGTAACGAGGCATGTTTGGGCGGAGCAGTATACTGGGCAAATTCACATGTTGAGATGTCAAACAGTATATTCGTCGGAAATACGGCTTATCAAGGAGCAGGTATGTATGCTTTGGAGTCTACGGGTACTGTCAAGACCTCCACAATACTGGGCAACCAGGCAGAGGCTGACGAAGAAGTATTAGCCGATATTGATACGAGCATTCCTGACGTGACCGATCCGGGAGATGAACTTGTGATCGCCGGTATAACCAATTTGACCATAGCCGGTCTTGGCGGAGGTCTCCACAGCGCTTCATCAATAGTCGATGTTGATGACACGGTCTTCCAAAGTAATAGTGCAAGTGCATCCGGCGGCGGCATTTACTATGACGGTTCGGATATGGTGCTTGAGAAAAAAATGATACTGTTCAACTGTCTGTTGATCAACAACGAAGCAGGTCGTGACGGCGGAGCTATTTCGTCCAATTGGTACGCAGAGCCTACAATCTCGAACTGTACGGTTGTAGAGAACGAGACAACGGGCAGTTTCGAGCAGAATGTAGGCATCGGCGGCGGACTTGCAAGCAGTTATTTCAGCCATGCGACGATCATAAACTCCATCTTCTGGGATAATATAGCATTTGACGGATCACAGCTGGCAGTAGGTCCCGGCGACTATTCGTCAGAGATAACCGTCGCTTACAGTGATATTCAGCTTGGCGAAAGCAATGTTTATCTCAGAGATGAAGGGTCTGTATTGACGTGGGTGGTTGATCCGAATACAGGCGATACGAACATAAGTGACGATCCGGTATTTATGACATTGGATACGTTACCATTGATTCCATTCGGCGATTATTTCCTTAGCCAGACGGGTCCGTGCATTGATGAAGGAAGCACTACAGCTATACAGGTCGGTTTATCAGAAGGTTATACGACCAGTATCGAAGGTGCGAGAGATAGCGGTATTGTTGATATGGGTTATCACTATCTTGATTTTACACATGTAGAAGGTGACGAATACTATCTTAACGTTGAAATAATAGGCGGTCATGGTACGGTAGAATATTTTGCCGGTCCATATCCCAGCGGTTCGGTCGCAACAATAATCGCAATGCCTGACGATCTTTACCGAGTTAAGAACTGGTCCGGGGATGTTGTTGACAGAACAACTCACAGCAGAATGAATACGGTTATTATGACCGGCGAAGATCTCGAAAAGAATGTTGAAGTTAGTTTTGAAAAAGGAGCCTTAATCAGAGTTCCGTCAGATTATACTGATATTCAGACGGCGCTGGATAACTCAGAAGAAGGTGATGTTATTATAGTATCGCAGGGTACTTACGTTGGCGGTAATATTGTGATCAATAAGGATATTACCCTTACAAGTTCCAACCCCGACGATCCGGACGTAGTAGCCAATACGATCATTGACTCCTACGGCGACGGAGGTACATATGTCAGTCGCGGTGTAATATTTACAGCCGATGCAGTAGGTGCGGTACTGAATGGCTTTACCATCATAAACGGTTTTCAGAATCCGGTTCCAGGCGAGGACGGCGAAGATCCGGGCGACGATGGCGGAGATGGCGGTGTTCGTTATGGCGGCGGCATAATATGCATGCCGGGATCAGTGCTTACGGTTAAAAACAGTGTTATCGATAATTGTACAGTTAACGGTGGTAACGCCGGTGACGGTGCTTCAGGCAATGAGACCACTAACAGCGGTAACGGCGGCTGGGGTGGCTGGGCCAGAGGCGGAGGCGTTTTCATCGGAACAGGTGCCGATGCAACCTTTATTAACTGTACCATCAGTAACAATCAGGCTAACGGCGGTGATGCCGGTAACGGCGGAGACTTTGCCAGCGGTGACGGCTACTACAGCAGTCCGGGTTATGGTGGTTTGTTCACCAGTGAAAATGTATTATTCTATCCTGGCGCGACTTATGAAGCTCTTGGTTATCTGCAGGATTTCAGATTTTACAGTGGTTATGGCGGCGGCGTTTACTGTGACCAGTACAGCACCGCAACCTTTATTGGCTGTACCATAACAGGCAACAGCGTAGTAGGAGGTATGAGTGGTATCGGTGGTGAGCGTGAAGTAGGCATCAGGCAGCAGCCGATGTTCTCATACGAAATACCTAGTTATGGCGGCGGTGTATATTGTGCAGCTAACTCGACGACTACCTTTACCGACTGTGTAATATCAGACAACGTATCCCCTAAGTTTACTATATTAGGAGGAGAAACGACACCAAGGTATCATGTCGATCCGTACCTCGGACACGGCGGAGGAGTTGCACTTGAGCAGACTGCTTCGGTGTCATTCAATGACTGTGTCTTCAGCGGAAATGAAGCATCTGTCGGGGGAGGTATGTACTGGCTTGGTAGATCCAGTGAGGATGATGATGAGCTGGTTTCTTCGTTTGAGATCGTGGATTGTAACTTCGTCGGCAACCTCGCTTACCAGGGTGCCGGTATATTTGCCAAACTTGGAGATGCTACCATTCATAATACTGTTGTTCTGGATAACTTTGCAGGAACGCTTGCAGGTGACACATCCAATATCGGCGGTGTTGGCGGCGGTATGTATCTTGAGTCCCTCAGTTCCCTGGTTTACGATACGGTAGTACATGATAATATTGCAACAACTTCCGGCGGAGGATTGTTCTATACCGGCCAAAGTCAACAACAGAAATTGTTTAACAGCCTTATATATGACAACGAGTCAGGAAGAGACGGCGGTGGTATTTCGATCGGTTGGTATGCGGATCCGAATATCATAAGCTGTACTATCGCCGACAACGAAGTCGCTGAAATCTTTGGATATGCGTCACGTTATGGCGGCGGTATATATGCTGGATATCATAGTAACGCAACAATTATACACAGTATAATATGGGGCAACTATGCCAATATGGGCAAGCAGATGGCGATCGGGACCGGATTTGAATATGATCCAAGGCCCGCAAGTATAACGGTACGGCACAGTAACTCTTTGGGCGGACAGAGTGCCCTTGAGGTGTTTGTTGAAGATTGTCCTGAACCGGGGGACGACGGAGATTGTCCGGAGGTTATCTGGAAAAGTAATATTATCGGTGATCCGCTGTTTGCGACAGGTCCGCTAGGTGATTATTACCTTAGCCAGTACCCAACTCAGTCTAGCACAGGTGCCTCTGTTGATGCGGGAAGCCTACCTGCTACTGAGGCCGAGATGAGGTATACTGCCAAAATCACAGACAAAGATGGCAAAGAGGTCGAGGTCATCAAGGTGATCAGGCTGAGCAGGTATACTACCAAAACCACAAACGCATATGATAAGGGTTTTGTCGATCTTGGCTATCACTATCCTGTCTCGCTTTCGCGATCTCAGGATCAATGTAAATTCTGTGATCTGCCAAATAAGACGTATCCTACGGATTCGAAACTCAGACCTGACGGTTTTGTAGATTTGGGTGACTTGCAGATACTTGCTGCTTACTGGCTGTTCGGCCTGGATCCAGATTTAGACGAGTGTAGTCAGGGAAATGCCTGGTGTAACGGGGCCGATATTAATACCGACACCGTTGTGGATTTTGTAGACTATGCCACAATGGCAATATGTTGGCTTGAAGAGGACAAAAAACGTCCGTTCATCGAGGATCCGACAGCTTTGAGTGCCTGGGCAGAGGTGCCTGATGCGGAACCTGGTAAGGATACGATAAAAATGATAGCACAGAAGTTTGTGGATGCATGGTTTACTCCGGCTGATACCGACCAGATTGTTGGCGATGAAGTACAATACAATTTCGTATGTATAATGCAGAACGGGTTCTATATTAACGATCTGGATCATGATATTCCGTGGTTCGAAAGCGACTGGCTAACCCTTGATGATTTTGATGATCCTGATCCTGATCCTGATCCTGATTTTGATCCTGATTTTGCTAATCCTGATGTCCTTGCATGGAAAACAGATCATTTGACCACGGTTACAGACTATACCTTTGTGATAAAGGTCAAAGACCTTAAGGGTAACATATATACATCTGAAGAAGGATCAACTCCGTTATATCCCGTGCCGCCTTCACCTGTCACATGGGTCGTTGTGCCGACAGCTATGTCCGCTGCTGCACCTCATGAGATTTCAATGACCGCTGCGGTTGCCGAACCCTTTATCTCCGGCGATACCGTAGACTACATGTTTAGCTGCACAAGCCACGGATATAATAGTGGGCCATGGCTGTCAGAAGCCGAAGGCGGGCTGGCCTGGACTGATTATGCCGCGAAGACTCCCGGTGAAACCTATACTTATGTTATAGAGGCAAAAGATAGTTACGGTTCAAGCGGCGTGTCAGCCCCGGCTTCGGTAGTAATAGGTGCGGTTCCGGCTGCGCCCACTCCCGATCCGCTGGAATGGCTATCAGGACAAACGCCGGTGGTTAAGGGATATAATATTCCAGAGGACAAATGGGAGGTCAGGATGACGGTAGAAACAGCCACCGCCACTGGCAACGGCGCACCCCCCATCGGCACGGGCGACGTGTGGTACCAATTCACATGTCATAATCACTCTGAGTGGACCACTGTGCAGTTGAATAACCCTACGTATATCTTTGAGCCAATATTTACGGATCGGGAGTTCAACTTCACAGTAAGAGCTCGCGACTCGGACAATGTCTGGACCGTCTCGACTGTCTGCGCGTGTACCGATATTCCGGGCTGTTCGTGCCCGTAAGGTTTTGAACTGGATTTTAAAGGGCCGGATGCAAGCATCCGGCCCTTTGTTATGCGCTGAGGAAATAGATAACATCAGGACCACGCATCGACGCGAAGTTTTTAAGTGTAGATCGAGGGCACTTCAAGGCCGTTGCATTCCATCAGTTCGGCGTCGGACATAACTTCATTCGCATTGCCGTCTGCGATTATTTCCCCGTTGTTTATCAGAACTGCTCGCTTGCAAACTCTCGCTGCAAAATCCATATTGCACGTTGCCACCACCAATGTCTGCCCAAGCCATTCAAGCAGTTTGACGATGGTTTCCCTGTTCCGCGGATCAAGGCTCGTGTCAGGCTCATCCATCGTTATTATCTTAGGCTTCATCGAAAGTATCGTTGCGATCGCCGCCGCACGTTTTTGTCCCGCAGACAAGTGGT
>SDBV01001933.1_pt1 | contig 31072 bp, 37 predicted proteins | sample 2277081 | NCBI WGS metagenome assembly SDBV01 (sample SAMN10402039, study PRJNA504765) | marine sediment metagenome | isolation source: marine sediment core GS10_PC15, 223 cmbsf | place: Arctic Ocean: Southern Knipovich Ridge | collected 2010 | reverse complement strand
ACCACACAGAATTGTTAGAAATAGTCATTTCAGTTTTTATAGTTACGAAGCACTTTTACTACTGCCCATAGTCCAACTACAGTAATCATTACAATACATATTATGCCCGTAAGCATTACAGCACATAGCAATATTTCTGCCATTTCGTTCTCCTGTATTTATTAGTGATAAAATACCATTTACGTTTTTTTTAATCAGGCGGTTCATCAGTCCATACCGCTAAAGACCCTTGTTTCCAAATATATTCATAAGCGTCCTCTCCACAGACAATTCCAACACCTGCCACTATATACGCTTTATCTTTGCTCATCATCGAGTTTTTATGGAATTGGGGGTATTCAGTTGTTACTGGGAAAAAATTACCTTTCCATACCTTAATTATCGGCGGGCCATTAAGCAATTCGGCATCTAAGGTGCTACAGGTGGTTGTAGTCGAGTCGTTGCCCCACCATGCGTTGTTGTCGAATAAGTTATCTATATCAATCACGCTGCCTCCCATCTGAGTCTCCATGCGGGGATCGACTGGTAGTTTTGTTCGAGTTCTTCGATGGACCATGTTAGGAGTCTGTGGATGATTTCTGCGTATTCGGGACTGTTTAGCCACTTTACGCCATTATAAAGGCTTAACTTGGTCTGCAGTTGCTGGTTGGTCATCTTTGAAGTTTCAGTATTTCGCTTCCCCGTTGGTTTGCTGACGTTATCGGGAAGTAAGGAGAGGTCGGGTTGTTTCACAGCGAGCAATCCGCCAGAATCTGCTTTCATTTTTACTCGCCCATCTTCAAGGGCCTTGTCGATTCCTGTTACGGTTGGTTGTTGCGTGCGCCTTGAACAGCATTCACCCATACATTTTTTGCCACAGATCATACAATCATTCATTTCGGTCCTCCACACTGATTATATTGCCCTCAACCTTGATTTTTTTGGCTTCGTTCTTCTCTACGAATTTACTTAGGTCCGTCTGGGGTGGTATGTAAGCATATTCCGGGACCACTTTTTCGTAGGTTTGTTCAAATATATCGGGCTTACAGGGATAAAGTTCGCCTTTTATGCCCTTGATAATATAATCTCCGGGTGCGGCGAACATTCTGCCTTCAAGGGTTTCGATCTCTACGGCAGTTATATCTTCGCTTGTTGTTTTGATGGGCACAAACTTTACCTTATCACCTTTCTTTGAGGGTATGTGCCCTGCTTTTCTCCACCAATCGGGTATGGGTCGCGCAAGTATATCGTTCCATTGAAAGGCCTCTACTATCACCGGTTTTTTGCGCCATTTGAACTCATTAACATCGATGGATCCCATCTGAACGGCTTTATTCTCGGTTTTAGGTTTCATTTTACAGTTCTCCTAAATTAATTAAGGATATATCATTCATTTTCTACCTATTACAGCCATAAAGTGATTGTAAACGTCAATTCTCCTGAATATTCCCCTGCATCTTTGGCACTTTACTTCGTTGACAATGCCTACTGATGCTTTTGTAGCTCCATTTTGCATGAATTCCAGCAGTTCATACACACACCACCCGTATCCCCAGAAGTGCCTGCATGTCGGGCAGGAGATCATATCGCGTTTGTCTGGTTCATTAATTGTCATCTTTTCCTCTTAAAAACCAATGTTCTCATATCTTCAAGGTGGTATTTCATCGTTTCAAGCTGTGCTTTGTACTCATCGGCCTTAAATGACGGCCGGAGCCCGATAAGCCACATATCATCCATAAGTTCTTGTAGTAATTCTTTCCTGTGTACGGTAATGCAAGGGCAAACTTCTGTGCCTTCTTTTATTTTTTCCCATATAATCGGCTTGGCGATATTGTAACCATCCGGCCTTTTTTGGAATAAATGCAACGCAAACCCCATAAAATGCGGGGTAGTCGATAGTCTTATATGTAATTGTTCATCCATTTATATTCTCCTTTTACGTCCTCAGCTTCGATTTAAGCGTTCGGTCATATAATGGTACTGATTTTCCAACATTGGGGCTCACGATCAAAGCTGAGCCACGAGAAGCAAACCTCGCGGCGTACCTACCTGAAATATTATTATCTGCCGGCATCCAAGTGGCACCGTCCCAAACAAAGACCGTATATCCATTGTTCCATTGGTCTCCGGTCTGGAAATTGCGACGGCATAGCTTTGGTTCCTCGTCATACCAGATACCATCATAAGTCTTGCCTTTGAACCCTGATTTTGCAATAACCTGTTTTTTCGGCAAACAGGGGAATATCGCCATTAGGCAGGATAATTTAAGGAAATTTCGCCTATCCATTAATCCACACCCCTTCCCCGTCACGCCGAAGATTATGTGTTCCGAGTGTTAGCGTCTGGGTTTCGTCCATCCATGTTTTCTGGTCGACCGAACGCCAATTTCCCTCATTATCTACAACATACAGGGTCATAATAGCACTATTGTTGGCGACTCCGGTGAAACTGATATACTGGGTATCAGACTGTTTCCCTTCGTTAATCATATCCAATAAGACCTCTTCGGTCAGTTCCGGCTCTGCTTTCAGCAGTAGTAGCCCCGTTAGCCCACTTATCGCGGCGCCTACGCTTTTTAAGAATGTTCTTCTATCCATATACAGCCCCTTTATTGCGTTCTTCGTGCAGGATTAGGTTGAAATTGTACATTATAAGTCCCCATTCCATTGTATCGCATTGTTTAACCCGCCTTAATTCGGCAATATCAACGCCTGATATTTTCGCCTGTTCTGTGAAATACTGGTTTACTTGCTCTGCATTAATCATTTTTGCTCCAATGGTTTTACGCCAAGCGATTTCAACCAGCACACATGGCATACGGCGAACTTGGTCTTGCCGAAGGTTTCCTTGACCCGTTGAATCATAGGGTGGTCAATGTTATCATAGTCAACGACAACGGCTATCATTGTTTCTACTGCCGAGTCTTCCTCCTCCGTCATGTCGAATCCACATGCATCACATATCATTTTTGTTCTCCTGTGAATAAAAGTTCCATTTATACCGACTGTTCGGTTTATTATGGTTTATTAACGGTAAATGGGGCAAAAGCTTGGCGCCGGACTTCCCGGATGCTCTCGGAATTAACCATACCAATAACTTGCCCCTCTTTGTCAATTATGCGCAATAAAGCATTGTCATTGGTTTTTACCCCTTTTGCGTTACCATATACAACTGTCTGGGGGTTGCCCTTACCGTCATTCTTTTTAAACGTAACTACAAGGTCATTTTCACTCATTTTTGTTCTCCCAGTTTACAGTTTTTAGTGGAATTCATACTCGCGCCCTTGCATGTATTTGCTGGCTTATCAGAAACAAACCAAAGGCCACAATGTTTACAGGTACATAAATATCTCATTTTAGTTCTCCTATCTTAACATTTGATTCCAGCAAGTGACGCTATGGCTTCAGCTAAGAAGATTTTATTTGCGAGAAATATTGCTTTACTTACCACAACAATATCATGTTGTTCTGCTACTTCGAGGTCGAGAGCAGCAATTTGAAAATCCAGATAGGCATTATGGAGGTTTTGGCACCAAACTCCGTAATGACCATCTCGGAATGAAATAGCAAACTCTTTCTCGATCATCATCCAGACTCTGACTTTAATTTCTGTTCCGGTCATTTTTGGGTTCTCCTACCACTTTCTTGTCATAAAAAACACCGATAGCACCATGCAAACCAACATTGTTATAACCATAGGGTCCATACATCAACAAAGAATTTAACCTTGTCAATATGGTCTTGGCTTAGGTTTTTTCCCGTTTATTCTTGGTCTTCTTCTGTCGTCCACTTGATTTTCCCTTAACTTTTGATATAGCTTTTTTCATGGGTTTTCGGGCCGCTGCGATCTTAGCTATTTTAGCAGCATCTTCATCTTTCTTTGTCGCTGCCAATCGCTTAACCTCTTTTTCAACCGCTTTCAAGATTACTTGGCGCTTCTTTTCCCTGTGTTTCTCCAAAGCATCCGGTCCACCCGGCACTAATTTTCCATCTAATTGTTTGAATATAGGCATTAGTTTAACTCCTTATTCTTGCGGCAAGCCGTTTTTTGGACTTACCAGCGTTCGAGAAACTGATCGCAACCGCTTGGGCGCGTGGCCTGCCTGATCTTATTAATTCTGCAATGTTTTGACTTATAACAGCTTTTGACGAACCTGATTTGAGTGGCATATTACACCTCTATTTCTCTCAGCAACCTGTTAGATTCTGTAGGCGACAGCCCTTTTGTGATTTTCATTTTCTTCAGTGTACGGAATACAAACTCTAATCTTGAGGCCAAAACGGTGTTTTCGTACAGAATCTTCGACATCTCCGCATTGGTCCTTAGTTGCTCTTTGGTAGTAGCCAAAGACTTAATCTTGGTCTCAGAGAGTATGTGAAGGGGCAAGAACCATATTTTCATACGCTTATCCTATCGTTTCGTTCGCCTACGTTATACATAGTATACACTTATCTACGCTTTTGTCAAGTTTTAATTCAAAAAGATTATTCTGTGTGGGCATCCTTAATTGATTTTACATCATGTACGGCAATGTTCTGTCTATTTTTAATCATTCCATCGGTAGTCTCTTGAATCGCCTGTTGGCTGGTCTGGATTGCCTTGAGTTGAACTCTGTCTTTCTCTTTCTGCTCACTCCAGTCAGTCTGATAGGTATAAACCAATAGACCAACTAAGCACATTACCAAAAAACTCCCGATGCTGTAAACCATCTTTCTGCTGATCTCAAAGTGTGTGTCTGACATTTTAATCTCCTTTGTTGGTTATCGCTTGATTCCTCTTTTAACGCCCCGCTCAAGACCTCTTTTGATGCCCCTTTGTTTTAGTGGCTTGCCAAATGTAGGCTCTTCTTCCTTGGTAAATTGTTTAAATAGTCTTTGCGCGTTTCTACCTGATAGTCCTCCTATCTCCAATGCTTCTATAATAGTCCTTGATACAGCCCGACTGGTGGCTTTATCAGCCTTCTCTTCTTCGCCGGCCAACCTAAAAGCCACTGCATCATTATAATCAGAAGCAACTTCTAATATTGCCTGCCCTGTTCCTATGGGTATAGTGGTTATATCTGTGACTTTAGGCGGAGGTTTCTCATCAGCCAGTATAGACACAAATCTTTGAATAAAATTATCCAGTTGTCTTCCGATTAAAGGTAAAGTTTTAAACGGTGCGCCAAGCAGTCCACCAAGAAACCCTACAACTGTGAGTCCGGCAGTTCCAAAAACCACGGCATTAACTATTTTTCTAATTATCATATTACTTGCCAAAGCAGTATAAACAAAACCAAGTCGCCGGGCAAGTTCCGGTTTGTCTATTTTCCCATCGGTAAAATCATTGATAGCCCTAATTCCCATTCTTGGCACTTGGTCAACATAGCCTCTGAATTGAAAAAACATCTTCGCTGCCGGATGATCCGATGCGGTATTTTCCGATCTATGCTCAGGACTGAACATTGGCTGTGTTCTGCCTGTAAGGAAATCGCCTCTAATCCCCGTTGCTTCAAAATAATTAGGAGAACCTTTTTCCAATTGCGTTCGTTTGAGTTCGGGGTTATTTTTATCCCACCAATCCCAATATTCTTTGCTTCTACCGGTAAGATTGCCTTTAAAATCTGCTTCAAACTCCGCTATTTCGTAAGCCTTGGCAACTGTGAAAGTGTCTACTATGTGGATTGTGCCTACAGTTTTATTAACAGTATCAGATTCTCCCGTCAATGCTCGTTTTGCAAGATCAGTTTGAGACAGATCGCCAATAGCGATACTTGACATACCACCTTCTGCTCTGAACCTAAAGGAAGGATAATTTTTCTTAAATTGCTCGACCTTGGTTTTTGACGATATAGGCACTTTTAGCATTGGCAATATTTCGTTACCTAATTCTGTTGCATAACCATAGGCGGAAGTTGCCTGTCCAATAGTAATGCCAGGATTAAGAGGGCTAAGTACCGATCTTGTTTTGCCCCTTGTCAGCAATCCGGCAATGCCTCTGGCAAAATCTCCCAGTTCGGGAGGTTTCTGTCTGATTTTATTGAGGGACTTTATGATATTGTCTAATTCCTCATTGTAACCTTGATTGTTTACAAGGTTCTGAAACTTCCTGTCGTTAGTAAACAGGGTTGCCTGACGAATGGCTTCTGCCAACATATATTCCTGAACTCCACGAATAGAAGCAAATTGAACCTCATAAAAATCTCTTATTACTAATGGGTCCCTTGCTCCGCCGATACGCTCTATTAAAAAGCCGGGAGAATCTAACAATGAAATTAAAAAATCCTGTTTGCCAAGAACTTGTTTTGGCCTGAGGCTTTCCATGTGCCAGTAATCATTAACTCTGGCCTTGTCTGTGCCGTCTATTTCATTAGACATATTATTTATGGCCGTCTGTAACACTGCGGGATTCATCTGAGCATAAGCATTCATCGCTGCTGTCATTTTTGCATCTCTTGCAACTCGCGTGCGCAAATCAACAAGTTCTTTTGCTGTGGGAGTTACATTAACAAAAGATTTTCCTGTTAAGGGCCTGCTTAACAATGCTTTTAAATTATCGGCATTTCTTGTGTGCATGACTAATGACATCATTTCGGCTCTTGTTATTGACATAGGTTTACCGCCAAGCCTGACCGTTTCAAATACTGTTGAAGTTGGTTTAACAGGGAACCCGAACGAAGCAAGTGTATCACGCAATATTCTGCCTTGTGAAGTTTTCATTGCATTAAAGAACATCAAGCTATGACTCTGTAAGACGTTGACATCTATCCCTGCTTTTTTGTATGCCTCTTTTAAGAAATCATGTGCATCGTGATACACCCTATCACCTCTATTACGCGCACGAATGAATTCTGTCTCATAAATCTCCATGGCTATTGTGAAATCGCCAGATACGATTTTTCTCGCATTGGTTTTGAGATCAGCGGTCTTGAAAAACCCTTTCACTCTCTGCCCTGCCCGCTTTGCGACAGCCTTGATTCTTGGAGATAACGGCCCGGTTTGCGAGATATCTTTTGATAATTTATTAAACGCTTCAGTAGTGTCGCGTTTGGATTGCTTTGAAGAAACAGATTCATGTAAGGAGTCGCGCACTTCTCGTCGATCCCTGATCTTGTTATTTAATTTGATTCTGTTCTTAGTGGACAGATTGTGCATGATTCGTTCTACTTCATCTGTTACTGCATTTATCACTTCTGGCCCTAATGGACCTTGGGCCTGCTTAGAGGCTTCATCCATTAATCCAAGTCTTGCTTTAGGAATGACAGTCTCTGCGTAAACCTCTCCAAATTCAGGATCGTCCACAAAGGATTGCCTAAGGCGATCTGTTTCTGCCTTAACGCCTCTAATGGCATTTTGCTTGTTCTCGGTCAATGGAAGTTTCCTAACGGAATCCATCAAAGCTCTAAGTCGTTTTTCTTCTGCAGGCGGGATAACCTTTTTTGGGTCAGCTTTTGTCTTCTGTTTTTTTAATTGTTTATCTATTTTTTTGAAGACATTACCTTGTCGATTAAAAGCGTCTTGTACTTCTAATCCTTCCAATGTCTGTCCTGCACGATCCCAAATTACATCAAGGTCAGAAGGTTTTGTTGCATCCCGCAAGGCAGTCTCGAATTTAATTCTTTGTTTCGGATCGGGGATTCCCCTGATTATATCGAGCGCATCCTTACGGACTTCTTTTGTGATAGCTTTCTGCGTGCGGTTGTCAGCTAATTTGAGTCTGAAACTCGCCTTAACTTCCTGCGTTATCTGAGCACCTTTTTCCTTGCCGGCCTTGAATCCCGCAATAGCAGCGGACGCTTCGGCTTTTAGCCGACCTCGTAAAAGATTCATTTCAGATTGTGTTACTTCGATACCTTCTTTTCTGATGCCAGCTTCAATATCGGCTTTATCCTGTGCAGTTTTTGGCACAAGAACCTTGCGTTCTGAAATTCTCGTTTTTGCAATACCCGTGAGTTGCTCCTCTTCTAAAACGTTCAATCTTGTAGCACCGGATTTAGCTTGGTTAATGTCATCGAACGGAGCGCCTATTTCCTGTTGTGTTACGCGGTTTATGATTTGATGTTTTCCTTCGGGTGTAAGTTTTATGGCAAATTGACCAGCAGCGGTTTTGCCGAATGCCTCTGCGATTTTTGGTGCTTCTTTTTTCAATGCTTTTCCCGTAAGTTGTCCAGCTTTTTTTATGATCTCCGCAGGTTCACCGAACTCTGCAAATCCCGGCCTTGCTCTTTTGGCGAACGCAGGAGAGATTTTGACCTTTATGGGCTTGACTGCTCTGAAGTGCAGTTTGCCCAATTTATCAAAAGTAACCCTCAAGTTTGCGCCTCTAGCGCTTACCGAAGATTTTAGGTTTTGGACCGCTATGGTGAGTTGTGTTCGTGGTATTTTTGCAAGTTCAGGCCGTGCTTTAATTATATCGTTCACAATCGAATTCGTATCTTTACCCGCAAACGCAGCTTTAATCGAATTTTTTGCTTCGGGTAATTTTCCGATTGCTCGAAATAACGCATTAAAAGTAACCGCTGTAGCAAATCCAAGAGGCAAGGCAGTGGTGATATTCAACACTTTATCTTTAACTCCCTCATCAACATCGAATGCGGTTATTGTTTCTGCAATGCCAAATCTGCCTGCGCCGATAATGCCCGCTCTTAGAGTTGGGTTTATTGCCGCAAGGAATTCATCGGCGGGGCCGGGTATCGCTGCGAACTCGATAAGTGCATTTTCAAAAGCAGGAGCTTTTAATACTAATTGATTCAGGAAACCAGGATTCCTCTGGCCGACTTCATTTAAGATCCGCCTTGTAGCTTCGATATTTGCATCTATTTCACCGGGAATTTGTTCGACGCTCGCTAACTTGCCCGTTCTGCTTAATGTAGCAACAAAACCAAAGGGGCGAACTATTTGTGAACCGATGACAATAGCGGCAAATTGTTCTGCTTTTCCCCGTTCTGCCAATGTTCTTAATTCACCAAGTCTGCTACGCACAAGTTTTTCGCGTCCCACGGACTGGGTTATCTCAGGAGGTAATACAGGCTGCCCAGTAGATATATCGTCAATTGCGATTTTTTCAACAACACTGAGATCAGGCCCGCTAAGTGTTGCTGCAATTTGTGTCGGAGTCCTTGGAATACCACCTATATCTTTGGGGTCTGCGACGGCAGTGGGAATATCGGTTATCTCAAATATCTCCCTTACAAAATCTGTGCCCGATGTATTACCGCTAAAACTAAGATTCATAGACAAACCTTCGATTGCCTCATTATCCAAGACTATGTCCGAAGATCGCCGTTCGAGTTCACGGACTTCCGGCGTATCACCAAACCTGCGCCTTACTTCTTTTAATAGTTCAGCACTTGCCACTATTTTTGTTTCCTTATAAGATTAAGCAATTCGTCATCGGAGAGGATTTCAAGGTCAAGTTCTTGTTGCTGTCGGCGTTGCTTGGATTCCGAACGCTTTCTACCAAATTGCATGAACATGCCTTCAGGCGTAAACGTCTCGAACGCTCTTTGTAATTTACCTCTTGTGTCTTCGGGCTTCGAGCCGGGAGGGAAAATTGAACGGATTTCACTATCAACAAGATTGTCCGCTTGTTCCTCTGTCAAATTAAATAAATCGCCAAAAGTATCAAATAAATTTCTTTTTAATTGTTCCACTTCAGCAGGTGTCGGAATTTCCTTAATTGATTTTACTCTGCCTTGAGCATCTAAGTTCAGGAACCGCGATAATTGATTGCCTATTTCCCCTATAAATTCGGACTCTTTGGGCTCTCCCCCCAATTCACGTTCAATTTTTTTCTGTGCAAGTTGTTTTATCGTTGGGAATACAGGCGTGCCCTGCCCCGTTTTGCCAGTATCTATTAATTGCGGTTCATCAATACCTGCGGGAATAATGCCACTCGTTACCCCAAAGGCAAGTTCAGTCGGAGTACTTGGCAAAGTAGATAACCCAAATTTTCTTTTGGCACCTTCAGGGTCTGTTTCGACCAAAAATCTGTCTAATCCTGTTAAGAATGTTTTAGGATCAATAGGTTCGTCAACGAACTGTTCACTTGTCGCTCCCACTCCGGCACCTAATTTGATCTCGTCAAACTGAGGGTCGTTTAATTGTGCGATAAGTGCGCTTCTGGTCTGGGGGTCACGCGCTTTGTCTATATTATTGATAAGACTATTAAAGGCGGTTATTCGTGACCTTCTTTCAGATGTCGTAGGGCCACCTGCGAGCCGAAATCTTTCTTCTTCTAATTCAACCCGTCTTTTTTGAAGATTCAGGGTTTGTTGCCTGAAGTTCGCACTTATATCAAGCTGTCTTTCAAACCGCTTCTCTTTTTGCCGGGCAAGTCTGAGTTCCTGCGACTCTCCTACGCCCCTCAAGAATCCCGAAAGAAGATTTAATGCTACATTTTCGTCAGCCATAATTTACCTCTCTTAAAAGAATCCAGCAGCTAATCTTGCTACATTGCCTACAAATGCCCCACGTCTTGCCTGTGTTCCACTCTTGGCAAGTTGCTTAATAAAGTCAGCCTGTGCGGGCAGAGCTGCACCGCCAAGTTCTATATCTAAAAATCCCTGTAAATTTGATAGTCTATTGCTCTCAAAACCTCTTTCGGCTTCAAACCCTCGACCTACCCCTCTTCCCGCAAGCCTTACGTTTTGCGTAGAGCCCTTAAGTGCAGGAATAAGCGGAGAGCGTAGAACATCTGTTTCTGCACCTACTGAGGATAGCCCTTTACGGAGCGAGCGTCTTTGAAGGATATCTTCCCTGAGTGCGTCACCTATGAAACGAGAGGTCAACCCCTTTGGGAATTTTTGATCCGTAATGGCCTTGAATAGACTTTCCTTTAGCTCTGCGCCGCGTTCCGTAAGTTTGCCCGCAGAGGTTGTTCGGGGCTTTTTTTCGGGAACAAATATTTTAAGTGCAGGGTCTAATAATGCCATAGTATCGCCTTTCTAATTTGCAAAAAACGGGTCGTCACCTATAAAATTCCTGCCAAAGTTTACAGGTCCACCGGGTAACTGAGCGAATGTGCCTGACGGCTGAATCGGTATCTGCCTGCCGTTTACTGTCGTAGTGGGTTCTCGGTTTGCAAATGCGTCTATTGCAGCCCCGCCTAACTGACCAGCTCCACCTGCGACAGCTTCCAGGAAACTCGGTATCTGAGATAACTGGAACTGCTGCTGATTAAAGGCAGAGGCAAGTCTGTTTGCTACGTTTTGTTCTTTCCCTACCGCACCAAGCGAAAGATTAATACCAGTCTGGATATCTTCTTCGGGCAAAAATTCAAATGCCCGTTTCGTGGCTTCCGTTGCTCTTGCAGCCACTCTTTTTACATTTCCCCGTGCGAACTGTTGCGGGCCGATATCTTCTTTGCGAATAACTCTGCCAAGTTGAGATGGAAGATTGGCTAAAGAAATACCTCTTTGTTTTTCAATCTCACGGAGTATATCACTTTTTGCTTTGGCGGTTATTTCAGGCGTAAGTCCTCTTCCCGCAAGCGCATTCTCTAATCGGCTAAATAATAATCTCTGAACTTCTAATCCTTTTTCGCTTAGGCTGGGGGCAGAAGGGCCGGATGGGCCGTCGTCATCGCCACCAAATACCCTGCTTATCGTATCGCTTAAAAATCCCATATTGACCTCTTTTTTATTGAGCTCCTATTGCCATAACAGTATAATCATTTGCTTTGTCGTCTAACGCTCCACCTGTTGTAAAGACGAATACCTCAACCTGTGTAGTGGTTTTGTTGATTGAACTTACATAGACATCTCCAGAATCGGTACTTTTCAAAGCCTCTGCTCCTGTAGCAACACCATAAGTATCGGCTGCAAAAGCTGTAGAGAATGTTACTAAATAAGTCCCTGTTGAAGTTTTAGACACACTGGTAACACCTTTACTTGCCTTTATGCCCATATTAGTAGGAAGGCTAGTATTAGATATCTGTCCTGTAAAATTAACCCAAGCTGTAATTGTACTTCCATCAGTATCCAAAGTGGTAATTTGAGTATCGACAAAACCTTTATCGGCTATAGTTCTGTCAGGATCGCCGGATTCGGTTGCTGCAGCTAATGTAGAACCGTCCGGCAAAGTGCCTTCTATCTTGGTTTGCGTTACCGCTGCCGTTGCTATTTTGCCTTCCGTAACAGATAATGCTCCAAGTTGGTCGGTGGTTATACCTCCTGCCAAAACTGTGTCGAAGAGAAAATCGACAGGTTCGTTAATGTGTGCGGCTTTTATAGTCTGTCCCGTGGTCGGTGTTCCGTTTACAACTGGTCTTGCATAAGTAGTCATTTCAACCTCTTAGTAAGTAATAGGTTCTTCCCTGTGTTTTAGAGTTATCAATAATACATCCGTATCATTTCCTGCATTAGACGTTAATGATAATTGCGCGTTTCGGCCCTTGGAACCAATGGGCCAACGGGCATGGTTTTGTCTTAATGCTTTAGTATTCGCTCCGTAAACGTCCGTACCATAGACAGCCGAGCCGTACAAAGCAGTGCCCGTTGCCAAAGTTCCCGTAGCTGCAACTATGGTTTTTGCTTTATCAAAACTCGTACCATCGGCTCTTTGTAGATTTAGTGATGCGGTAAAAGTTGCATTTGTTGTTTTCGTTGCCAATGCGATAGAACTGTATATCGTATTTGATGCTAAATCCTGCATGAATAATCGCCGTGAAGTTATCGCCGTAGCAATGTCCTGAGAAGTTCCTGCTCCGAAATCAGTAAAGTTCAAATAATCGACTGTACCGAAAACATCGTGTTCCTGAATATACAGGTTAGCATCGTCCGCTGTGTAAAGATGTTCTGCAAGTGAATTTGGTGCAAAGACATCGAAATAATTTACCCCCCAGTCCATCTCCGTCCATCCGGCAGTCTTGAGTTTGCCACTGATTATGAAGGGAAGTTTGTTTATATGCCAACAAAGGGTCTTGTTATTGGCAGAACTAGTGGAAGTATAAGAGATATAATACCGTTCTCTGTAAAGTATCGCTACTGAGTTTGCTCTTTGAGATGCTGCGATGGACCTGAACTCACTTGAAAGTCCCTCAGCTATCGGAATTGGATAATCGCCGTCTATTGCACGAATATTGAAATCGGCCCAGAAAATCCCATCTTTTGCCTGCCATACCAAGCCATCACCAACATCGACAATCGAGTTATGAGAGGTGCATCCCCGGTCGGATATTTTGAGCAGGGCGTTTGACGGATCGGCTTCTTTCAGGAAAAATATTTGTTTTTCGGTGAAGATATATAGGTCGCGGTTAAACTCTTTTATACCCTTGATCTCGTCTGGAAGGTAGAAAAAGTTAATCGCTAAAAACATATCGGGCTCGCCGTCTTCGGAAAATACGAGTTTGTAATTAAGTCCTCCACTTGCATTCAAGCCGATGCCCCATAGTCTGCCGTTAGCAACTACGGGAAACTTTAGTCTTGGCGGAGCACCTGCATCGGCAGGAGTCTCTGCACCTTCTTCGCCCACAGGCGTTTCGTCTGTAAACGTAGTACCTGAAGAGTAAGAACCTATAAAACGAAATGGCCCAGCCGACTGGTCGGGCGGTGAACGATAAATATTATTTTTAGTAGTACCAGATGCAACTGCTGGTAAAGATTCCAGCGCCATACTAACCGTTGTGTCTGCACTTATGTCAGCGCCAGCAGCGGTAAGTCCGCTTGAAGCCGCAGAGGGACCCGATTCTCCGAATTTTGTGTTTGTCCCGCCGCTATCGAAAAAGGCCGTAAATTTGTAAAAATAATTACCGTTAAACTGAAGGCCTCGTTTGTTTGCCGTAGCCGTATCAGTAACAGCAGGTGTTCCTATTGAAGGTGCCGTTAATCCCAAATTCGTAGCAGCGGTATCTATTGTAGCAGGATCATCGCCTGTAGTTGCGGTATCGTTCCATCTCAGAGGTACGTCTTTACCATTGGCAATGATTAAATCCTGTGCGTCGTTTATCCTGAACACTGCAAAATTGACCTGATTGGCAGTAGTGAGATTTGATGACAGAATACTTACCCATTCGTCAGTACCACCTGTTTCCCAGAACTCAATCGCCATATCTGAACCGGCTTCGCGTGAAGCAACTAATATCTCAGTTCCATTGATATTTACGAATTTAAAAGTTTCAGGCGCAGTAGCTAATATGGATTCGCTCGTATTCACGAAATAAGGTTGGAACGGACCTCTTGTTTTCAGGAATCCTCGGTCTTCGTCGATATAATAATTTAATAATCGTGTGAATTGATTATTTGCAATACTTGTTTCCGGTATATCTAAGATAAGTCCGCCGTCGAAATCGTTGATCTTGAACGAATCCCATGGTTCGATCTCATCAACCGGGGGTAACGGAAGTATAGTTGATGACATTTTAGCCATTATATACCCCCCCTTAATACGCTTGCAGAGATAATTTCAGCGGCGCTTGCTAATGCAGTGTCAAATTCAGCACGCGCCCTCGAAGCTAACGCGCCTTCCCGAATAGAATCCAAGGCTCTGTAAACCATATAAGCAATTATCGCAAAGTCCCATTCTACGGGAAAATCAAACGTTGCAGATGTATCAGACGTACTCATTTTGGTAGGATTTCTCGCATAAAAGACAGTAAGTGCGCTTGAGCCGGTAGCTGTTGTTGGTTTCACATCAAAATATAAAGTCTTTTTCCAGATACTCCACGTAACGGGAGTTCCAACCGTAGCGCCCCATACAACTGTTATCTGCGGACGTGGCGTGAAGGCTAAAGCAAGACCTGCGTACTGAACATTGAATACATTAACAGGCCGCGTAAGCTCAGATGCAATATCGAACGTCGAATTAGAACTATCGGTATTTATCGTATCTGAATCTTGCAACACAGCGGCGCGTGAAGTAAACTCATCCGCACCTTGGTTTGCCCAGTCTATCAATGAAGCATTATCAAACGATTGATCGGTGGAATCAATAAGCCTTCTTCTTGTCTGGTCTATAAGATTTTGTGCAGTGCTCATAAATTAATCCTTATACGTTTGCGCGGGCTAAATAAGTTATAGCTTTATCTAATCTTTCAATATCATCGTCGTAAGCTCCCAATCCAACATTACATTTAAAACAAAGCAATCCTCGAATGTTACCTGCCCTGTGACAATGGTCAACTCTTGGAAACTCATTTTTCATTTTCCTGTTTTGCAAGTTATTTTCACAGAATTTTATACCACATATACCACATTTTCCATTTTGTTTTTTCAGTAGTTTGTCGTATTGGTCAAGGGTCATCCCGTGTTTTTTTAAACGATATTTTCTGTCTTGTAGTTTCTTGGATAATTTGCCTGTTTTTGTTTGATTTCTCATATTTCTTGCTCTATTGTAGTTATCTTTATTGGCAGAATAATATGCCGATATTCTGTCTTTATTGACCAATCTATACATAGTCTCTTTTTGGAGGAACCGCTCCCTGTTCTTAACCCTATAAAGGCGCTGATATTTGCTAACACATTCCTTGCAATGCGCCATAAGCCTTTTGCCCTTTTTCTCTGGATAAAACTCCTTTTGAGGCTTATTTTTGTTACATTTTGTACAAGTTTTCATACCTGCGCCCTACTCTGAATATCCGGCCCTCTTACATCGACAGTTCTGACTTGTACGTGTTGAGGTCCCGAATCACCTCTTTGTTGTTCTCTGACATTTTTTACGCTTCGTTCATAAGATTCCCTGAACGGAATCGCTTCTACCGGCATTCCTAATGCCTCAAGGGCTATCGAAGTCGCAAGCGATTGAAGTACATGGTGCATCCAGCCCGGAATTGTTGAGATAGAATCTTCATCTGGTATGGTCTGGACTTTTAAATCTATCGTAAATACCTGATTCGGTGTTGGACGCAGACGAAGCCGAAGGAGTCCGGCCGAAGCACCTTGATCAAGTGCATAAAAACCCGGTGTGCCATTACCAATTTCCTCAACATCGCTTGCTGTAAACATTTGTAAGTCAATCCTTGTCAAGAGTCTTCTTTCGGCTTTAATCCTTAATGTTCCTGAGATAACCCCGATAACTCCGCTACCGAGGTCAACCCAGTTCTGATTTGCCACTGTAGAAACCGTAGTGTCGGACATTATGAATTTGAGTTCATCGAACCCCCGGTCTGTTGACAGGTCAATTATAGCCCTGTTAATACCGTCTGTGATGATAAGTCTATCTTCGGCCATAACGGATTCCTGACCTGTAAGACGCAAATATACACGCTCTATTCTCCTTCTTAAATCCGGCACTGATAAAGACCAAAGGGCCATAATAATCTCCTATAAACAACGGATTTGTTCTGTGAAGCTTTCTATTTCCGCACCACGTTTTTTTGTGTTAGCTATCCATTCGTTAAATTCTGCATATTTCTCTTTAGACATTTTAAAATAAAAACGGGTTTCCCTAACGGGTTCTGGCAATGATAACAAAAGAGCAACATTTACGTCTTCATCCGATGAATTAAATTGCCCGTTTTCTACTTCTACACGCATTTCGTTAAATCGCGTATATGTTCTTGGCGGTTTGAAATCTCCGCCCTCTGAAAGTGTCATAATAATCTCCTATACCGTCATAGTTACTTTTTGCGTAGCGATATTATCCAAACCTTTTTTAAACTCATCCGCAGCGTCATGGATATTAGAGAGAACTTGGGCCTTTTGTGTTTCTTCATTTAATTGGTGAAGTTCGATTAAGTCTTGTTTCGTCCTTCTACCATTTGCGCGTATTGCGTTAAACACTTTGGCCCAGGGTTCTCCGTTTTCGATTATTCTGATGCAGTTTATCAGGCCGTGATGGTCGTAATACACACCTAATTTCTCCGTAAGGACATCGAACCGCAATGACAATTTCGGGTCGATGCTTTGAAGTGTCTCTTGTCGGTAACCCATACCCATACAATGAGCATCACGCGCGTATTTGTTTAAATACGCCCTATACTTGGCCCTGATATTTTTTCTTTCTGCATCAATCATCATTGTTCTCCGCTGTTGAGGTTTCAGAAGACAACTTAGGCTTAGTATCTTCCGGTAGTTCTTCCGGCTCAGTACCTGTAATATCAGCCTTGAGTTCAGAAAGTCCAGCCCATGCGCCTCTGATGCGCTGCATCTGGGCAATTGTCTGGCTGATCTGCGCATCAACATTGGCTTTTGATTCCCGCAACTTAGTAAGAGCCTCGTTACCTTTTTGGAATTCAGTCTCATACTTTGCCATATTCGTGTCGATTGATTCCACTGTAATTACATTTTCCATTTCTTTGTTCTCCTTTAATAAGAGTTAAAAGTATGGAGAGCCGGACAACCCGGCTCCCCGTAAAAAGTAAATCTTAACTGTCTGTATCGGGCACGATAGTCGCTTGTGCGGCACCGGCCGCACTAACTCCGGTAGCCTGCCATTTGTTAGCAACAGCACATGTTAAAGTATAGGTTGAACCGGCAGCCATCGCCATCTCGTTAGCCCCGGAACAATCTACACCGTTAATCTGGTCACTACCGGCTACAGCAGTTTGCAATTCACATCCGGTAGCAGGTACGGTAATCCGAATAACATTACCAATAACCGCTGTTGGCAGAATTATAACATCATTGGCATCATTAGCGATAGTGACAGTAACAAAAGCAACACCCGCAGTTATAGTTTGCTGATTTGCTTCTACCTGTGCCTCAAGTGTTACAGCAGAACTTTGGACACCCGTAGTACACGTTACTGCATCTGCGAACGTACTTGTTCCAGAAGCGACATTTAAAGCACCAGTCGTGGAAGTAACCGAAATCTGCACACCAAAAGCATTGGTTTGTGCCGTGCCTGTGTCAACAAACCTTGCCATGAAGCCTTCGGCTGCCGACACAGGTTGTGCCGAGTTAGTTACAAGCAACATACTTCCACCTGCATTGGCTAATGCAGTGTCCTTTGTAAGCTGTAACATTCCAACATCATTAGCGCCAATCCAGTTACCAGTAGTACCATCAAGGAGTGCAAGAGTAGTAGTTTGACTCGCTGCAGAAGTAAGTTCTAAAGCTACGCTTGTAGTTCCATCACAGGTAATCTTTAATCCAGCGGCTGTACCATCATGGTTTATTGTCATGGTATCACTATTGCCGGAAGTGTCATTGCCGGTAATAGCAAGAATAGTACCGCGACTATCAGCACCTATCATTGTGCAAAGTATATCGGTGAACTTTAGGGTTTCCGTGCCTGCATCCCAATTAAGCAGATTGCCGGCTGATACAGATAACCATTCCTGATCGAGACCGTTCGTACCGTTGTCACCCCATGTAACCTTTGCAGCCGAACCATCTGTTGCAGTTACCAACATCGCATCTGTTGAAGTAGTAAACGTGTAATCAACAGCATTGCCATCGAATACTATCGGTGCATCGGTAAAGATAAGACTGTCTGAAGCTGTGGTCCATTTTACCTGAGAACTTGCAGTATCACCATGAATAGTTATATCCATACCATCATCGTCTGCACCAATAATTATTGTAGATTGGTCACCAGTCGTAACTTGATCCAGCGTGAGTACGTTGGAAGTTGAGCTGATAACAAAGTCGCCTGTACCGAGCGTATCACCTAAGAGAATCTTATCACCGTCGCCGAGAGCAAGAGATGCCGTTCCGCTTGCACCTTCAAGTTGTAGTTGGTCAGTGGCTTGATTCCACTTCATAAAGGCACTTGCGGTTTCGGAATGGAACGTAGTCGTGATACCCTTGCCACTTACACCGATTTCCATAGTACCAACGCCGCTTGCTACCTGATTGATAAGTAGCGCAGGACCCGAAGTTCCTCTTATCGAGAAATCGCCGTTATTAGAAGCGCCGCCTCCCAAGAGTATAGCAGTATCGCCAACACCTGAACTGTCGGTAAAGTAGGCACATGAACCTGTGAAGATGAATGCACCAACATTCGTTACGGCGTTCTGGTCCCAAAGAACCAGATCACTTGAGTTCTCTGCAAAGAAACTGACGTCGTAACCTTTGCCATCTGCACCTAAATCTAATGTACCTGACAGGGTAAGATTGACAAGATTCCCGGAGGCGCCTATGGTCAGTTCATTACCACCGGAACCGGTGATTGCCAATAAAGAACCGGAAAGAATAGCTATGGTCGCAGTTGTTCCAGTAGCACTAATTGTCAGGTCATTGCCATCGCCGAAAGTCAGGGCTTCACCATCGCCCATTGCGATTGAACCTGGAGCGATTGCACCTGAGAGAGTTAATGTTCCACTAACGGTCAGATCATTGTCAATGATGATAGTCGCACCTTCAAAAGTCGTATTTCCGATAATTTCAACAACAGAATTAGTTGAATCCCACCGGATTGTACCATCGGTAGAAGAACCTGCGGTTGCAGAATCGCCCAAAAGGATATAGTCATCGTCTTCGAGTTTCAGGTCAATACCATCTAACGACAGTTTGTTTTCACTCGCATCGAAGACAATATCGGCAGCGGAAGTCTCACCGAATACTTGGATGTCAAAACTGTTCGTACCGTTACCAATTTCCAATTCGAGGTCATCTGTGCCTGCCAACATAAGAAACTTAGTGCCGTTAAACTGCGTCGTGATGTCATTGCCGGTGCCCCATCTTACAAGGGCGTCATCATCGAGGTCGATATTGACGTCGATAAAATCGACTAAGGCATTATCCTCGTCAAAGAACACATGGTCTCCTGTATTTTCGGTATACCAGAACATATCAAATCCCGCACCGGCAACGCCAAGATGGAATATCTGGTCGTCACCTGCCAAGATAAGCTGTGTGCCGTCATGGGATAAGGTGAATTCCTGAGAATCACCAAACCTGATAAGGTCGTTTTGTCCCATATCAATATCAGCGTTATCAAATATCAAAGCACCGAGCGAATCCGCACCGCCGTCAAGGTCCCATTTCATCAAATTCGTTACCGCTGTCTGACCGATGAACTCAACGTCATAGGAAAACCCAGCAGCCCCGATACGGAACACACTGTCAGCGGCAGCGGTCAAAGCAAGTCTCGCGCTATCCCACTGAAGTACCGAATCTGTTGAGGCACCGAAATTAATTGGCTCACTATCACCGAAGGTCAATGCCGTAAGTTCCGCCGCACCCTGACCTGTAACGGCCCAACTATCGGAAGTCCCTTGAATATCATCGGTAGTCGCCGTACTGTTAGTGATCTGGATTGCCGGGGCAGTAGACGTGGATGTGATCTCAAGCGCATGGATGTCGGAACCTGTATCATTGTTGTCCAACAGTAGTAGTTGGCCATTCGATGAGATTATCGCATCTGTAGCCTCTATCTCGATACCGGTTGAAAACGCTGCATCAATCGTGATCTTAACACCGATATTCGCCGCATCGTCAAGAGAACCCGCCGAGACACCGTTTTGTCCAGCAGGTGACCAACTTGAACCGTCGAAAGTCCTTAACTGGTTTAAGGTAGTATCAAAATACAACATTCCTTCTTCGGCTGCAAGTTTGTTCAAGTCTGTCAGGAATAAAGCAGCCGATGCAAATACTCCTGAAAGTTCAAAATTAGAGTTTAAGTGCTTTCGCGTAATTGATCCAGCCACGAAACACCGTCCTTTCTGCGCTTACACGCAAGTTACACATTCTTTTGATGTGTTTAGGTTATTTATTCGTTTTTTTAGCTGTTCCATAATTTATCTCTTTTTTTAAAACCTCAAGGAATAAGGGTCAACTAACGACCCTCATTCCCGGAGGAGAACATTTTACGTCGTTACGTTGTAGCCCTTGAACGCATGTCTTGGAGAATTCAGGATAAACTCCACATACTCAATGGCGGATGCGAATTTCTTATCACCTGTATGGCTCTGGACAAGAACGGAGTTCCCGTCGCCCAAAAGCCATCTCATAGGCGAATTAGAAGCAAACGCCAAATCGTTCGTGTTAAATACGTAAATCAAGTCATCCGGGATCGCGGCAAGCGACGTCAATACGAGTTTTGTATTGTGAAGCGTTATCGCGTTCTTTGTAAACCCAAGATCGAGACTCAAAGGCCCCATAGTACTGAACCGTCTGTCATCTTTCTGGTTGGTGAAATATTTAAGTTCAGACCTCGGAGAGACCGCCAACATGTTAGGTCGTGCCTGTCTACTGAAAGTCATATCCAGTATAATCTGAAGCAATACTTCCTCATCGAGTTCCTGATTGATGTTTTTGGTCAGCGATTTCAACTCGAACTGAATTGTAGTTGTCCTGTCGAGTCCCCAGATGTTTTTAAAATTATCTGTTGTTTCGCTGTTATTAACACCATCAGAAACAAGGTTCTGCAGACCGTTTATCTCAAGGATATTCGCAATAGCAGTCGTATTCGCCGTTATCGTACCGTAGGCATTCTCGGAAATAATCACATCGCCAACAGAAGCATCATCGGTTCCGGCATTGTCAATAGCGGCAGCGGATGACTCATCCTCGATATAGATATTCGCCGTGCGAGCAGACAGGTCCTCATCAATTCTTGTGACAACACCAATATGATTATTGTTGGTGTCAATATCCACAATCTTCGTAATGAGCAGAGCGGCGCTGTAGGTTATGATATTAACCCTTGTGCCGACTTGCAGGTACTGAGAAGCCGAATATCCACGTCCCGTAACGGTTACATACCCACTACCCCCAACATTATCAACATTGCTGATAGTAGCTAATACACCGTCACCGGAACCGGCAAGCATACGGTCCATGTTATTTTTGGTCGCCATGATGTTCGTCTCAAAGCTTTTGCGTACTGCATCAACCTGAGCTTTCACACCTCTTTCGGCAGCCTGAATAACAGGCCCGGTAAGTTCTAGATAGTTATTCAGGAACTTAACGTTTTCCGTACCCTGTTTTCCCTTGAGAGGGACAGAACGTACAAAACTTCCGCCTTCGGAGATAGCTCCGACACCGGAAGCCCATTGCGTCAGAAAGAAACTGACGATTTGATTACCACCGCCCGGCATCTGTGAAGCATCACGCTTTATAAACGCCGTCAGCGATGTATCATTGTATGTGTTACTTACCAGAGTTGGCAAATAAACATTTTTTAAAAGACCATCTAACGAAGTAGAGTTGGTCAAATTACTAATTGTCGTAGCACCGGCCATAATGGCCTCCTTTCGGAGACACTATTAGACCTGATTCAAGCCCGCTTTCTCGTCATTATATGCTTTTAAAAACAAATCGGTATTCTTGGTCAGGTTGTCAAGTGTCATAGGCACAGCGGACGGCACAACAGGCGCCCCCTGTAGTGATGGTTGCATAGCAGTAACCTGATTTGGATTATTTGCAATATTACTGACTGCCTGTTCACCGCCTTTAATAGAAGCGCCCTTGAGCAATGCCAATACTTTTGGCAGCGCTTGCTTGGCCGCGAATTTATAGCCTTGTGGTGTGTATGCTCTTTGGCCCACTTGAGGGTCCTGAGCTAATCCGACAACACTATAATCGGTCATGGATATAAGCGCTTCTTTCGCAATAGCTTTTTCGGTATCAGGGAGTCCCATTAAAACCTCGGATTCGTTAAATATTGCATCAACGGCACTAAGATTTTGGTTTTGCAAATTAGTCAAGTCATTACTATTTGATTTATCTATTAATGATTTATTTGTATTCGTTACATCGACCACTACCTTCATTAAATCTTGAACGTCTTTTTTGTAATCCTCTGCTGATACAGCAGCGTCCCCGCGTTGAGATATGCGGGCTTGAAGGTTAGATAGCGTCTGTTCGGGTGAAACTTCCGGGGACGCAGGTTCTACTGTTGACGTAACGGGTTTATAAACTTTGTCTATCAAATCTTGACGAGTCAATAATCCCGCTGCAAGTTTTTCAGCATCTTCGCCATCGGGATCAATTCCGATGGCCCTCAACATACCGTCTTTTTGGGCATTATCCTGCTGTAGTCTTGCAATAGTACCTGTGTCTTCGGGGACTGTGTCTTGGCCGGGCTGCCCCGCTGGTTGCCCTGCCTCTGGCCCCGGAGTTGCTGCAGGCGTAGTTGCCGGTGGCACTACAGTATCAGCACTCGGAGTCTGGACCGCTGGTTGCTCTGGCGTTTCGGTAATTTCCGCCGCAATGTTCTCGCTGAGATTGTCCATCGTGGCCCCTTGTCCGGTCCCCGGATTTACTGCCGGTGGCGCCGAAGAGCCTACAGTTTCTTCACTCATTTTATGTCTCCTATAATTTTCTTAAAGATTTTAGGTTTCTTCGGCAGATTCTAAATCTGCCCTTCGTATTTCGCCACTGATAATAGCATTTCTTATCTGTTGTTCTTGGAATATTTGATTATGTTCTGCATAATGCTGTTGCATGAAGCCCAGCAATATTCTTAGTCCGGGATCGCCGTCACCTGTATACTTGAAAGTGTTATCAACAAGGAATTTACGGTGTTCGATGATATGAATATCATGTTTGTCGAATATCTGAATCGGTGGAACAAATGCTATGCGTGCAACAAATGACTGTATGCTTTCCATTGCCTTGTTAAATTCGCCCTCACTCTTACCGTCAAGTTGTAAATCGAGTTCGGCGATAAGTTGTTGAATGATTTTCGGCCCACCTGCTTTGAAATAGGAGGCCTCTGCTACAAGAAATTCCTTCTTGGCAAAATTGATATCTTTAACACTGTCTTTTAAGATATGTTCGATTCCGCCGATGTCGAGGACTTGGAATATTTTTCTTCTCTCTTCGGGATCGCCGGGGTTCAATAAGCCGAATTGAAGCATCTGCAGAGTTGTATCTATCTGAACAGCTTTAGTGAGCGGCAGACTTGAACCGGATTCTACGACAACATTAACTTTGCCACCCATCTCTTCGGGATTGAACCTGAACTGCGTCCAGTCATTGTCGCTTCCTACTATCGGCAAGATTCTTTCGTTATAATTAGCAAACGCCAATATGAGCATCTGGTTCATCGCCATTTCGTCTTTTTTCTCGAATTCCCTGATTATGGGCGCATTCTGCGTAAGGTCTTTTTCCTGCAGGAGTGCTATTCCTATACCTGATCTCGGCCCGCCTTTTGGCTGTTTGCCTTTTGAAGCTGAGTGAAAAGCGAATACTTCATTTATATCATCCTGTATAACAACGAGATGTGTAAATAATCCATTAGATACAGATACGCCCGATTGTCGCTCAGGTTTCCATCTGCCTTCGTATTCTACATATACTGCCGGTCCATTATCAATACGTTTGAAGTCGATTTTAGCTTCTCTTGGAATCAGCCAGAGTCCGCTACCGAGCGATACGGTATTTTCAAGTATTATAGTCCTTATCGTATTAAGTTCGCGCTGCAGAGGCCTGGCTTTTGATATTCTACTGGCGGTTCCGACAATGTTCTTATCGAACGACAATGGTGCATAGGGAATCATCGGTAATTCGCCATGCGGATAGGTCTTTATCGGATAAGGTTCGTTTACCAAAACCACACCACCTGCCATGAAAGCAAACATGCCCTGCGGCATTGTCTCAGACCGTTTATGCCAGAACTCAAATACATTAACAAGTTTATCATCGTCCGCGATTTTTGCTATATCGGGTTTTACCGTTGCGGTCTGAGTGCCGAAACTATTGTTGAATTCCTCTAATATCTCGATCTCGAACTGATTCATGTTGGAGTTCTGGATAAAAAGTTCACTTGCGGGAATCTTGGATATTAACTCTGCTCCGTGTATACTTTTGAGTTCTCCAAGCGTCATAGTTCTTGCATGAATTTGCCACGGCAGTTTATTAAACGGAATCCTCCAATCCCATATAACTTCATTACTTGGAACTACATCGGATATTACCTCGCCTTGGTAAACAGGTTGACCCGGTAGAATTTCGGGGATATGTCCATCTTCGCCTACTTCCGGGTTAAGACCGATAATCTTGTGTTTTGCATCCCAGGTAATTTTGCGCCATGCAACGTTAGCAATATCATACCAGACGATAAGCCGTTCTCTTTGGTGGTCAAAGTCGTTAATTCTCCGCAAGTAATCAGCAACCTTTTGTCCCGCTATGGCAGTGGCCTTATCTTCGTCATCCGTACCAGCAGGCACAACATCGAACTTCGCCGGTCTTTTAGTGGCTAACGCAACATCGTTTTGTACCGCAGGCCCTATTTTGTCAGCAGTAACTGTGTGCATAGGAACTTTTAACGGGACTAACGAGCCGCCTATTCCCCTGCCGATATGCTGCCGTCCCATCAAATATGAGATATTGATATTGATTTCCGGTGTTCTCGCCCGCCTAAACGGATTAAAACTTTCAATCTTGGAATCAATTATCTTCTTGGTGTTCTGGTCCGGCAATGACACATTCGTCTGCGGAGCGTTCGTCTCCGGTGCCTTGCTGTTTATTTCCCTTGCTACCATCTGGTTTCTTTCTCGTTTTATCGGAATACGAATTTATATATCGGTCAGTAATACCTTTTTCAGCCTCTATCATATAAAGAGAGCCGCAGTTCGGACATTCCATCAGTAACCAAAACGGGATATATGCCTTCAGGTTTTTTTTCTGGTAAAATAAAAACCACTGCCCGCTTGAGGTCTGGCCTCTGTCTATCAGTCTCGTTATACATTTGGTGCATTTAACTTTTTTCCTGTTATACAACTGTAACTTGTTGGTCGGTGGCATCTTCCTTGTTCTCCTTTTCAGGTTTAGCGCTCACAGGAACTGCGCCTATGACCTCTGCCTCGATACTGTCCATTCTCTTCGCCTGCCTCGGATGCCTTGTTTTGAAAATTATCCAGCATTTTACAAAAAAATCTTCTGTATACTCGCTCATATGTGTTCTCCTATTCTTTTTGTTATCATCAGCATCGCCACGATACATCTATCACACAAATGTCTTCTTACTGACTTATTCCCTTCTCTTAGAATTACCAGTTCGCCGGCACCTTTTTTATCACAACAGGAACAAAGGTGCCTTGCCGATCTGCCCATGTTGTATTTCTTGCCAACGACAATATCGGTAATCCTTTTTATAAGCTCTTTGTCACTGAGATTTTCGACAGTCTTTGCAATGTAAGGGTCTATCAAGGCTTTCTGAACATACTTAAACAGATGTTCTGCGTTTTTCTTGTAACCGCCCTGAAAAGTCAATAGTCCTTCGTCGTTCATATATAAAACACCTTCATTATCAGGGCCGAATTTTATCTCAGGTTTCTTCGGCGGTTCTTTGGGCGCTGCGACGGGTAACTCGAACAACACTTTGAATTGTTCGTCGGTATAGACAAACTGGTCACCTGTTTCTATGGTAACCACCCAGTCAGTACCGTGAACTTCCATTTTTTGGCCGTTTGCTAATGTGATATGAAGTTTCTCAAATTGTCCGGTTGCCGGGATGTATCCGTCAACTTTGACCCCATCGGGCCAATCGTCCCCTTTTACGTATTGTTGGGCATCAACCATTACTGATTTTTTTAAATACTTCATGCTACTTGTACTCCTACTTTTTCAAGACTTCGTTCGAGATGTCTTTTAATGAGCCATGCTTTGTGCGCCTGGTCTTCATTTAACACCTGTGGCTTTCTAACGTCTACTCTCCGGGCTTGCGGGTCGATACTGCATCCTTTTATAGCAAGCAGCGAACCCATTACAGAGTCATCTTCTGCTCCTTCAATAGCCTCCATGTGGTCTTTGTCCTCTACATATATGAAATTCAGAAAAGCCTGAACCGTAATTGGATCATGGAATATAATATCAGGAACGAAAATTCCTTTTATTTTTATGAAGTACATGCCTTTGAAATCATTTACAAGTAATTGTTTCGATGCTTTCGTTGTCTGAAATCCAAAGATATTGCCTACCTTAATATCCCGTTCGAGGTGTGTTTCCTGCATATAACAGTTTGAGTAACGATGTACTTCGATAGCATTATCAACATAAGCGTTTCCAGGATGGTTTCTCTCGGGAACAAGTAACGCGTCATTGTAATAATGACCTAAGTCAACCATGATTTTAGAACCGTCCACTGTTGAGACGTTTTTGCTGCGATACCATGCGACCTGCTCAAAGGGAATTCGGTTACTCCATACTGGTATTGAAGTATAATCTCTGCCTACTCCGGTAGCGCCATCAGTACCTACAGAATATCTTTCACCTTTTTCCGGGTGCTTATAGATATGGATAAGATCATCGCCGGGAAGTTCCGGTTTTAAAACAAATTCATATTCGGGTAAAGCGCCGCTTGCGCCTTCGTAATGTTTTATAATTCCGGTTTCGGCGGGGATTTCTTTATCAATGCGTTTCAAGTCGTTGTTGAGTACCGATATGGGCTTGAAAACAGGATTGCCGCCGAACAATACATATTTACCATAAATACGGACATCGCGTTCTTCTTCTGATAACTTAGCAGCTTCTTCTTCGACTTTTTCGAGCGGCAAATAAGGATTGTCCATCATCCCGCCGGTACAACTATATACATCATCTCTTTCGGATAGTTTCTTTAGCCAAATCGTTCCAAGTACAGGCGTTGCTGTCATCCACCACACTCCGCGGTTATCAATAAGCCTCATCATGCACTCATTGAATATGGCGTTCTTTTTAGGCTCTTCGTCGAACCAAATCCAGTCAAGTTTTGAAGCTGAAAAACTATCAACAGACGCTTCGGATGATTTAAGAAATACTTTCCATTCGCCGTTAGGCGTCTCGATAAGCCACATCATATCTTTAACATAAAATTTGCTTTGGCTATTCTCAGGTTTGATATGTTTCGGCATAAATTCATTAAACATCGGTAAGTCAGGGTCAAGAATTTTCTTATAATCAATCCCGACAATCCAGCCCATACCCGAACTTGGAAATTCTCTCGCAGGATGTTCGTTACAGATTGCAAGCATACATTCGTAGGCGCCCTCTTGAGTTTTACCGATTCGATTAGCACCGAGCGCAAGACGGCCACTATAATCACCCGCCGCCGTGAGAAATCCCCATTGCCAACTTGGAATATCAGTCCCGCGTTTATAGTAAGGCTCGTATGTGTAATACAATTCCTTACTTCGCGAGATCAGTTCCTGGGCCACCTTCAGATTCTGCGGGTTCTGGACCCACTTCGAGTCCTGCATCCGCTTCCTCAAGCATCTGAGCGAGGTCTTCAAGTGATGCTTGGGCAGTTTTATCTCTGAGGTCAACTTGTTTTGGAGCGTGGACACCATGAATTGAATTCATCTCCTTTAATGCTAAACCTCGAGCCGGGTTATCGTCAATTATCTTTGTTTTGTTTCCTACTACAACCGTTTTTTTGGCACTTAGCATATCAATGTTTTTCTGTGCCAAGTCTTTTATCGTAAAATTCTTCTCTACAAGGGCATTTATCATTAATCCCCGCACGTCTTCGCTTTGCATGTGTCTGTAAACCGTATTCCTATGCAATCCGACTTCCTGCGCGATTTTGTGGGAGCTTTTGCCTTGCATAACCCCTACTGCTATCTCGGCATCTTTAATCTTAATCGCTTTTTGTGAACCTGTTTCCATTAGACTCCGTTATAATCAACACTTATCGAACCAGTACCAGAAACACCGGTCAGTTCCATGTATGGTAAGAATGCGCCTTTTGCATCGCCATAAAGCTGCGCCATTTCGTTGTTGTCTCCCGATGGATGAGTGGTCGTGAAAGCACTACGAAATCTCTGTGCGGAAATAACAATCTTGTCCGCATAAAACGTTGCTGTCCCGCCATTAGTTATTGTTGCGGTCTGTGTTCCGAAATCAGCCGTTCCATTTGCCACATACTCAGCATCGTCTTCCTGTTGGTAAAACCACAATTTCCACGTTACCTGAGAGATACTTCCCGTAGCGCGGAACCGAAATCGTACTTCGTTGAGCCATTGGGGGATCTTCGGTATTTTGATAGTATCCAAATTAGTATCGTGTGTTGGTACATCGGCCCATTTACGGCCCGTTACCCCAAGAGTAGTATCAAGTCCGTCATGTGCGATTGTGTCGCGCACCGTAATCCACTTTGCTTGTTTTGATTTTAATTGCTGACTCATATTACACTCCTATCTATTTATAATTCTATCTTTTGGTAATCCCGAACCGTCATATCTGCCTCTTACCATTTTAATTGCGCCCTCTTTTAAGATTTGGTTCATGTCGGACGCGGATAAGACACTGTCGTAAATTCTTACATCGTCCTGTACGCCGTCAAAATAGGTAGCACCGTTAAATAGTCCTATTGTCAGATCAACAGCCTCGTTATTCAAAGTAACCACATGAGTACCTGTGGTTGTAGAAGCAATAGGGACGGCATTTACATAGATGATGATTGTGCCTGCATCGTAGGTAAATCCGACAAGATACCAGAGCTCGTTAGATATAACTACAGAATCGGTTATTTCCTGTGAAATATCCGTACCGCCCGAATTTCCAAGCAAAACAGCCAACTTTGCTTCGGTTCCACTTGTGCCTGTTATGATAAACGCCCATTCCCTTTTGTCACCTGCTGTTAAATACCTTGTTATAATTCCGTCATTATCTCCGACGGCTGTTGGGTTTATCCACGATACGCCAGAAAAAGCGGTTGAAAAATCATAGTCCGCACTATCAGAAACAGTTACGTCATCGGATGTTCCGTTAAAACTAATTGCCCTATTTTCTATTGGCCCAAAAACAGACAGAAGATTGGTATTCTGCTGTGAAACGCCGGGGTTAGACCCGGCAGAATCCAATACAGTTGTACTCGCTGCACCATCGTTTAATTTCCATCTGCTTATTAAAGCCATTTATTTCTTTCTACATTTTGCGTTTTTACATATATCCGGTTTGGCCTCGTGGCCAAACTTCATTACGTTTAATTTTAGTATCATTTAATCTCCAATTCTCTTGACTTTATATAATTTACTCGTTATACTTATAACAACTGAAAACTGACTTTAACTTTATGAGGTTATTATGCCATATCCCAAAAAAGGTGAATGTAGAAATACTGGTAGAACTCGTTTCAAAAAAGGGCAGCATCCTTCTCCGGCCACCGAATTTAAAAAAGGAAACATCCCTCATTATAAACTTCATCCAGAGCTTATTAAAAGAGGAAAAGATAGTCCTGCTTGGAAAGATGGAAAGCATATGGTAACTGGATATATTTATATCTATTCCCCTAAGCATCCTTTTAAAAATAAAAAGAAGTGGGTTGCTGAGCATCGCCTCGTAATAGAAAAGAGACTTGGGCGTTATCTTACCAAAAAAGAAGTTGTGCATCATAAAAATGAAATTAGAGACCACAACCGAATAGAAAATCTTATGGTCTTTAAAAATGCTATGTATCATTTTTGGTTTCATAAAAATGGTTTCTGTAATCCTATTGGCATTATTTTTAGTTGACAAAGTCTCAATCTCCTATTCTATCTAAGCCGAGACTAACTGCTGCAACAGTTAAATTAGTTGTTCCAGAAACATTGGCTACGTACAAAGATATTACATCATTGCCATCTAATTCGTGTATACCTGTTGCTGACATAGCACCTAAGTCAGCGCCTCTTACCATACGATGAACCACCATCTGGCCAGGATATTCTATAGTTATGTCTCCTGTAGGTGAGCCTTCGTTATAATCTCCATTACCTGTTGTAGCATTTCCGTCTAACGCTACTATATTGAAAGTGTCATCAGCTTTACTATCAACGATAAATGAGCCGTTTGCTGCTGTATTACCTACCACTCCTACAATTTCAACCATATCTCCATTATCTAAATCATGTGCTATACTGGTAATTACAATCGGCGTGATAGTATTATCGGTTACATTGGTTATATCTTTAGGCGTGGCCAGTGTGATTCCAAATACAAATATCATCTCTTTATCGGCTCCGCCAGTTGCAGTTATAGAGCCATGATAAGTAACTTTATATTCGCCTCCGCTACCCGAAGAAAGAGTTATGGTGTTCGTTGATATATTGCCGATAGCATTAGCCAAATCATCTTCCTTTCCCACAACCGTAAAAGAATCTATTAGGGTAAACGTATCTATTGCTGATATTGTTACTTCAACTGTACTTGTTCCATGAAACCATATAACACTAAAGGCGTCACCATGAAGTAAGTGTTCAGTTCCCGCCCCATCTTGAAAGAACAATTCATTTGTATTCTTTGTATAAAGTGCACCATAATCAGCTATAGCTGTGGGGGTAGTGGTTTCTTTGGTATACAGAACGCCCAGTTCTAACGCAATATGGT
>SDBV01001932.1_pt1 | contig 31095 bp, 30 predicted proteins | sample 2277081 | NCBI WGS metagenome assembly SDBV01 (sample SAMN10402039, study PRJNA504765) | marine sediment metagenome | isolation source: marine sediment core GS10_PC15, 223 cmbsf | place: Arctic Ocean: Southern Knipovich Ridge | collected 2010 | reverse complement strand
CCTTGAGACAGTGGATAAAACCCGGGGCATTGGTCTCCATCCCCACTTTACTCTTGGCAACTATCCTAATATTGGTCCAAATACCTCTCTAATACTTACCGTTAGTCTACGGCAATGCTTAGTCCGAGGGGCCCTTGTCAATACCAACTCTTCTTTTGGCCTTAGGCTTGCTACTTCTTCAGATTCCTCTTGGGTAGTGTCTTAAACCGGCTTTGGCTTCGAGAAGATCGTCATTTTCTCGTCCTTCATCTCGATCCACACGTCGAAAGAGCAACTCAGGAGAGTCCCAAAGACTTTCTTCCAAGGGAATTTACTTGGATTGCCGATCATTATCTCATATCCCCCGTATTCCCCCACTACGTGACCAGAACTACCTACGATATCAGCCAAATCAGAGCTCGGGTCGTGAAGTGTAGTCGTATCTAACTGCTTACCTTGTGGCGTCTCAGCTATCTCCTAGAGTTGCTCTCGCGAGCAGTGGGGGTTAATAAATATTGGTTACACTCGGATGATGCGCCTTTCTTGACAGACTAGCCTCACAAAAAAATCGACAGGTACCAGCTGATCTCTCTGCAATTATCGCAGATCAACCCTCATTCATCTATTGGAATCCATTGCTATCTCTTTACCGACTCCTCTTCTCACTGCCGCCTCATAAACGAGCTTTGCAGTTGAGATATCCTCAATAGAGATTCCAGTCGATTTGAATATTGTTATTTCGCTTGCTGAATTCCTAGCTTTCACGTTCCCCGAAACAACGTCGGCCAATTCGAGAATATCAGTGTGGAGGTCGCCTCCTTTCATTGGTATTAGGATATCTCCCGCCTCTTTCATCGCCGAAGATTTCAGGTCGACCACCACTCTCGCCCCGTTGATGGCAGCTGTATCTAGCTCTCTAGAATCCTTAGTGTGAGCGCCAACGCAATTGAGATGAGTACCTGACTCTATCTTCGAACCGTCGAAGATAGGGATTTTAGATGTCGTCGCTGTAATGACGATATCAGAGTCAACCAATCCGTCATTCGGCTTTGGAACAATTTGGAATTTGATTCCAAATTCCTCTGACATTGACGCAGCAAAATTCTCAACTCTAATCATACTTGGCGCATAGAGCTTAACAGACTCGATATCTCTGACACTTAGCATTCCCATTAGCTGAGTTCTCGCTTGGATGCCTGCCCCAAAGAGCCCGATGGTTTTGGATTCTTTTCGGGCAAGAAACTTTGTTGCGACTCCAGAGGCCGCTCCAGTTCTAACGGCCGTCAGCCACCCTGCTTCAATAATTGAGAGTAGATTGCCAGAATCCGGATCAATGAGAATGACAGTACCTTGAGTCGTTGGCCTCCCACTATTCTTGTTATGAGTGAAGACTGTGACGATTTTGGAACCGAGCGAGCGCGTATCTCTCAGATGGGCACTCATGACACCCATCCATCCATCTTCGTCCAAATCTGTAATCACCCCTCTGTCCGTCATCGTGGCACGTCCTCTTGCAAGGTCTACGAAACTCTTCTCTACTACTTCTATCGCCTCATCCATGTTTAGGAGACTCTTCACATCTAATGAGGTTAGAAAAAGGACCAAATCGCGCCATTCACTTGCTGCAGACTTGAATCAGAGCGTCTAAGAACTTGTTATTTTGCCCAGAGGTTCCCATACTGAATCTTATGTACTTCTCCAATCTCCTGACTGAACTGATATCTCTCACAACGATCCCAAGATTAAGGAGTCTAGAGTACGCTTCGGCACCCGTAATTCGAGAGAATCTTAACAACATAAAGTTAGCATGACTTGGGATACTTTCTACTCCCTCGATAGCAGCGATAGCTTTGCTGACCCTCTCTTTTTCGCCCATAGTATGGGACACATTCTCCTCCATCCACTTCTGATCATGAAGCGCAATTTCGGCAAGTCGTTGGGGGATTGCGCCGACGCTGTTCGGCGGTCGTATCTTATTGAGAAGAGTTATCGTGGTACTAGACGATAAAGCATAACCCAACCGCAAGCCTGCGAGTCCAAATGCTTTTGACATAGTCCTAATAATAATTAGATTGTCATAAGATTTGATAAGATCTCGAGAAGTATCTCCACAGTACTCGAAGTATGCCTCATCTATCAGGACAACGATTTCCATAGTCAAAAGCTCTTCCAATCTCCTCCGATTCACAAGGTTCCCGGTAGGATTATTTGGGCTGCAGAGAATTATCATCCTGGTGTCTTTACCGACTGAAGATGTTATGGTGTCCATGTCGTCTGAGAAATCCTCCCTCCTGTCGACCTCGACTACTCGGCCCCCTAGAATTTCGACCAATTTTTGGTAGTAAGAGTATGTTGGGGATGAAAGGATTGCTTCGAATCCTTCACCAATGACCGCACTACATGCCACCAAGAGAGCCTCATCAGCGCCATTTGCAACGAGGACCTCCCCAGGATCGCAGTCGCAATAGGCGGCCAACGAACTTCGGAGTCGGGAATACGATGTGTCAGGATAATCATTGATCCTGATTGACTCCAGGATCGTAGATAGCTTTTTGAGCCAGTCAACGGATAGGATTGGGGAAGTGTTCGTGTCAAAACGGATAATGTCATCGACATCCTTTCCAACTTCTTTTGCTAGGTCTTCCGTCGATGGTTCCCATTTGTATGGCTCGAAGGAACCAAGGAATTCTCTTAACCGCACAGTTCGCATATTACCTATCGCGTAATATAAAAAAGAGCCAGGGCTAGAACTTCGGTGGAGTGAGGGAAAGACGCTACGCCTTTTTACTCTTCAGAGAGTAAGGAAAGTTCTTCCACATGTCAGGAAGCTGACCAATGAGATTGCTGGCCTTTCCAAGAAGGCCGCCAAAGTCGACGGGGCGGAGAGAAGGACTCTGCTTAGGACAGCAGCAGAACTAGTAGGTAAATTGGAGGATATCGGATGCGAACTTAAGAGTTCGGAGCTTGGACTAGTCGACTTCCCAGCCCTTAGGGGGGGCCATCCGGTATACCTGTGTTGGAGACTCGGGGAGGAAACCGTATCCTTTTGGCATTCCCCCAGTGACGGATTCGGTGGAAGAAAAGCGCTAGACGAAAGTGATTTTCTGGGCGAACTGGAGCCGCTAACCCTTGATGATCGTCTCGTGTCGATACTCGTGCGATTGTTCGAGAGATATGGAAAAGAGGATCGGATTATTAGTAGCAATGTTGCAGCTAAGGTTCTCCATGCTAGTCAGATGGGTGAGTATATACTTGCCATTGACGAAGGTGACATCAAAATCCTCCTCTCGATGGTAAACAGATTCATCGATGAATGTCAAGAAGCTGACGTCAAGGAAACGCTCAGACTCCGAGAGATGTTGATAGAAACTCTGTTGTGAAATCTAGCATTGATCCCAATCACACAAAGCCTGCGAGACGACTTCATCCGGGAACTCGGAAGAGAAAAGGTTCTGCATACCAAGGAAGATCTTCTCCCCTATCGGTATGATGCGTTCGCCCTGGTCAAAGGAGAAGCGGGACTCGCGGTCTTACCCTCATCTACACACGATGTCTCTGCAATTGTAAAGATCTGTAACAAGAATGGGATTCCTTTCCTCGCTAGAGGTGCAGGGACAAGTCTCAGTGGTGGAAGTATCCCTTTGGAAAATTGCATTGTCATACTTTTTTCCAAGATGAATCGAATACTCGAGATAGATTACGACAATCGTACAGTTCTGGCCGAAGCTGGGGCAACCAATATCTCAATCTCCTCAGCAGTCGCTGATCGGGGGATGATGTATGCTCCTGACCCGTCAAGCCAACTGGTCTGCACAATTGGCGGCAATATAGCTCATAATTCAGGGGGACTTCACACTCTGAAATACGGCGTTACTACGAATCACATCCTTGCAGCGGAAGTAGTTCTCCATGATGGAGAGATCGTTCAGATAGGTTCAAAGGCGCGTGAGAGAATTGGTTATGATCTGCTGGGGTTGGTTAATGGTGCCGATGGGACTATTGCGGTAGTCACGCGCGCACTTTTGAAGATTATACCGAAGCCCAGAAACGTGAAGACCCTTCTTGCGGAGTTTGGTACTGTGGAGCATGCAGGCGATGCATCGTCCGAAATCATTTCTTCAGGAACCCTCCCCGCCGCCATGGAGCTTATGGACAACCTAGTCATTTCCGCAATAGAAGACTCAATTCATGCAGCAGGATACCGAAAAGATGTTGGGGCAATCCTACTCGTCGAGGTGGATGGTCCGGAGGACGAGAATGAGCTAGATTCGAGAAGAGTCATAGAAATCTGTTATCGGAACCATTCAACAGCTGTCAAGGTAGCCGAGGATGAGAGCCAAAGGCAGAGATTCTGGTCAGGTAGGAAGGGTGCCTTCGCTTCAATGGGAAGGCTTGGGACAAACTATATCGTCCAAGATGGAGTAATACCACGATCGAATATTGCAGAAGCCTTAGCAAAGATCGGCTCGATTGGACGTCAATTCAATCTCAGGATAGCAAATGTCTTCCATGCGGGAGACGGTAACCTACATCCCTTGATTATCTTTAATGAAGCAAATGGGGAGACTGAAAAAGCAATCAAGGCAAGCGTTGAGACTATTAGAATATGTACTGAACTCGGAGGCAGTATAACGGGAGAGCATGGAATTGGTATCGAAAAGCGGGATCTAATAGGGCTTATGTTCAACGAGAAAGATCTGGAACTGATGCGTTGGGTAAAGGAGGTATTCGATCCCAATATGCTGTGCAATCCGTGTAAAGTAATTCCCCAAGGTTCCAGATGTCTCGAACTGATCCCCGGGCTAGCGATCAAATGACCACGCAATTGTCAACCGGTTTAGAGAAAGTCCTTGCAGAGGTAAATCAGCAGGATTCTAACCTATCAAATTATTCAATAGATGATTCTACTCCGAAGGCTGTAGTCGAACCGAGAAATGAGGGGGAGCTTTCTGCTATACTTCGGATTGCTGACAAATATGTTCTAAAAGTCATAGCGATTGGTGGAGGAAATGACATAGGCCTAGGGAATATCCCCAGCGGTCTGGATCTAGTAGTTCTTACAAGGAGTCTTTCAAAGATAGTCCATTACGTGCCCGAGGATCTCACTATCTCGGTCCAGTGCGGGGTAACGCTTGAAAAAGCGCAAGAAGAGCTCTCAAAAAAGAGGCAGTTCATTCCCATTAATCATGCAGGATCGAATCCTACATTTGGTGGAATAATAGCCTCTAATTCCAATACTCCTCCTTTCTCCGGCTATGGTACGATTCGAGATCTGTTGCTAGGTGTGCGGGTAGTAAATCCAGGAGGGTCGATTACCAAGGCGGGCAGTAATGTCGTGAAAAACGTTGCAGGCTATGATCTTTCTAAAATATACATCGGATCCCTGGGAACTCTCGGGCTCATCCTGGAGGCGAATCTGAAAATATCTCCTCTGCCAGACCATGAAAGTACTATCATGATCTTCTCAAATAGTCTGCTTGACCTTGGGAAGATTGCTCTTGAAGTTAATGCTAGACTTTTCCCCCGAGCCATCGAGCTGGTCAACAAGCATCTATTGGATTCGTTCGGACGGAATGTAGAATCATCCTTTCAAAATTTCGGTTATTGTCTCATGGTGATGCATAGAGGAAATAGTACGAGCGTCTCTAGAGAATCTAGGGATATCGAGGGAATGGCAATGAAGTACCCCACAGTAAAATCCGACAGCTTCATCGATAGTGAAAGTGTACACCTTTGGTCAGCATTCAGGTCCATCCTGGGGGGGAGGCGAGTCATCAGATTTCGTATCAGTGTGCCGCCAGCCGATACCTCTTCTTCAATTATCGAGACGGAAAATGAATTTGAGTATTTCAAACCCAAAATATTTGCAGATCCGGAGAGAGGGGTAGTGTATACCTCGATCATGGTCGGTCAGGATTCATATCTCCTAACTGAAAGACTCAAGCACTTGCGGAAGTTTGCCGAGGATACCTCCGGGAACCTGGTCTTAGAATCAGCACCGACCTCGATCAAGAGAGAGATGGATGTATGGGGGAGTCTTCCTAGTGGTTTTGAGATCATGAGGCAGTTAAAGGAGAAATTTGACCCGAATCATGTCTTGAGTCCTGGCAGATACGTTGGCGGGATATAATCTGAAAAACTCTGAACCGCCCACCAGCATAGAAGATGGAGATTCTCGAGGGTATGGATCACTAAAGACATTACAAGATTGCGTCCATTGTGGATTCTGTCTTCCCTCTTGCCCCACATATAGGGTCCTTGGGACAGAGTCAGATTCACCCCGAGGTCGAATCGATCTAATGAAAGCTTACGCAAACGGAGAGATTGGCATTTCGAACTCTCTGATGGAGCATATTTCACTCTGTTTGGTATGTAGGAATTGCGAGACGGCCTGCCCCTCCGGAGTTCGGTTTGGGTGGGCGATGGACGCTACTAGGGCCAGATTGGAAGAAGAGATCCACCGATCGGTGACGGATAGAATTTCCAGGCGGATCTTCTTTTCTGTTTTTGAAAACTTGGCCGTCCTAAGGACGGTAATGAGGCTCCTTCGGCTCTCCAATTTCCTCCCATTCATGCGCCTCTCCAGATTACTGGGTTTTTCTCAGTTTTCTCAGTTTATCCCCGTGACACAAAATGTATCCAAGAGCGGCTCAGGATTCATCAATCCCGGAGGAAGGTTATACAAGGCAGACGGAAATCGACCTGCGACGAGGAAAGTTGGATTCCTGGTGGGGTGCATCATGAGTACCCTCCTTGCCGATATTGATCATGCGACTTTGAGGGTTCTCAATAAGAATGCTTGTGACGTCGTCCTCTGTAAGGGTCAATCTTGCTGTGGGGCACTGCATCTCCATGAAGGAGAGAGAGAGAAGGCCAAAACACTAGCTAGGAAAAATATCGATGCTTTCTCAAAGTATCCGGACATCGAAGCTATTGTAGTCAACTCTTCTGGCTGTGGGGCACAGATGAAGGAATATGGAGTTTTGTTAGAAGATGATCTCGAATATCACAAGAAAGCCGAGGAGTTCAGTTCTAAAGTTAAAGACCTCTCTGAATTCCTTTACGGAATTCAGCTGAACACTAGTTTCACGTCACTCCCCGACCTGAAAGTTACGTATCAAGACCCTTGCCATCTAGTACATGGACAAGGGATTCGTAAAGAGCCAAGAGAAATTCTCAGGCAAATTCCTGGAATCCACTTGCAAGAAATGGAGGATTCGGAACAGTGCTGTGGTGCAGCGGGCATTTACTCAGTTCTCAATCCTGGTATGTCTGAACAGATCCTTTCGAGCCGGATCAACTCTATTAACAAAACGGGTGCCAAAGTGGTTGTGGCCTCGAATCCTCCATGCATCATTCAATACAGCACTCGATTCCAAAACACTGGAGACAGTCGACGAGTAATGCACCTTGCGGAGTTGCTTGACCAGGCTTACTCCTCATGAAGGAGATCCGATACTGGAGTCGGAAGAGCACTATTTAGCCTTGGATGAAAGGTAGTCCAAGTTAAGAAGAGCCACCAGGGCAGACTGAGCTACGAATTCATCAATATCATTAGTCGCCTTCATTAATGCACGCCTAGAGCTTTCATCACCTACCGATCCGAGAGCTGCAGCCGACTCATGCCTTACCAAGACATTGTCGTCGTTAAGCATCGCATATACGAGAACATCCGTTGCTGAATCATAACCAAGCTGTCCCATCGTAAAGGCGGCTTCATGACGGACGAGTGGGTTTATGTCGTGTTTGAGGATTTTCCTGAGTATCGGGATCGAATCCTTGTCCCCGATTTCGGCAAGGATACATACTGCTCGTATTCTGATTGCAATGCTGACATCGCCTTCGAGGAGTTGTGCGAAGTAGGATGGGTTACATGAATCTATTTCTTGATCACAGATAGAGAGGACGTCCTGGTCACCTGGTGAAGTGATCGTGGTAGAGTATTGCATCAAGCTATCAGCCATTTCCAGTCACAATCTCTGACTGCATTTGTTCACGGAGGAACTGTTGGAGGTAGTAGCTTCCGCCTGCTCCTTTCCCACTGGATCCACTCAACTTCCACCCAACGAATGGATTTGATCTGACACTAGCTCCAGTAGTTCCCCCTGATCGCCTGTTTGCATAGATGACTCCAGCTTCTATCCCGTCAAAGAATGCCTGAACCTCGGACCTGTCCTCACTGAATATTCCGGCAGTTAGACCGTAGTCGACGTCATTCCCCTTTTCGATCCCCTCGACCAGGTTGCCTATTTCGGCCAGGCAAACTATTGGAACAAAAAGCTCTTCTTTTATGAGTCTGTGAGAATCCGGAAGGTCGGCCACCACCGTGGGCTCGACGAAGTATCCACCTCTACTATTGACAGGGACTCGGCCCCCGACCAAAATGGTCCCGTCCCTCTTTGCAACTTCAATGGCTGCTTTGTACCTCTCAACCGCTTCGCCATTAATTAACGGGCCGAGATAATTCTTCTCTATAGTAGTATCGCCGGCCAGAATCCTCTTCGCCCGTTCCACAAGGAGTTTGGTGAACTCCTTGCGGACACTTTCCTCTACATATACTCGGGAACAGGCGCTGCACTTTTGACCTCCGTAGCTGAAGGCTGCTCGAGCGACACCATCTGCCGCCTTGCTGAGGTCGGCCTTGGAAGTGACTATTATGGGGTTCTTCCCCCCCATCTCAGAAATAACAGGCTTTGGCCTCTTCGAACTGAATGTATTATAGATCGAGACGCCAACTTCTCTCGACCCTGTGAATACAATTCCGCTTACCTCATCATTTTTCACAATATCTGCGCCAACCTCTTCGCCGCTTCCTGTAAGGTAGTTGAATACACCATCTGGGATACTCCCCTGCCTTAGAGCTTCGGAGAGCCTATACCCCATCAGAGGGGTAGCGCTCGACGGTTTGAACACTACGGTGTTTCCGGTGGCTAATGCCCCTGATGACATTCCAGTCGCGATTGCAAGGGGGAAGTTGAAAGGAGCAATAACCCCCCAGACTCCATATGGCTTGAGGATGCTCTTTGATTTCTCATCTGGAATCGAGCTTTGGAGATCCATTTCAAATCCGTTATTCCTTTCCATCTCCCAGGCATAGTACCTTAGCATATCAATAGCCTCGTCAACGTCTGCAACGGCCTCATATCGATTCTTCCCATTCTCGAGGGTCATAAGAGCAGCGGTCTCAAACTTCCGTGACCTGATAAGATCTGCAGCTTTCATGAGTATCTTGTTCCTTTCCCCATAATCTAGCCCACTCCATCTGGGAAACGCAGCCTTTGCTGCCTCTACAGACTCATCCACATCATCTTTAGTAGCACGTTGGAAATACCCAAGGACCAAGTTCGGTTCGATAGGGGATGTGTCCTCGAACACTCCGCCATCGGATAGTTTCTGCCTGCCATCAATTAGAAGGGGATACGTCCGTCCAAGATCTTTCTTTACCCTGATTACAGCGTCATCATAAGATTTGTGAAACTCACCAGTCTTCCCTTCCTTTCCTGCATTGGATAATGTGTTCTCGTTCTGAAACTGCATATCATTCAAGGTCTCGATTACTTCTTAATAGGTTATGATCTTAGTGACTTTGCCCGTGAAGCTGCTGACGTGACAGCCTCGATGAGGAGTCCGCGAAGACTTCCACGCTCCAACACGACCAGTCCCTCTATGGTTGTCCCCCCTGGAGAGGCTACCTCATCTTTGAGTAAGACAGGATGTTTTCCGGTCTCAAGTACCATCATTGAAGCACCCCTTACAGTTTGTGCCGCCAAAATAATGGATAGGTCCTTTGGAATGCCAAGTCTCACCCCAGCATCCGCTAATGCATCAATTATCGTGTAGATATAAGCCGGCCCGCTACCTACTAATCCAGTTATAGCATCCATTAGCCTTTCATCTACATGTACGACCCTTCCCAGAATTCCAAGAGTCTCATCAACCATCCTGAGAGACCTGGACTTTCCTGTAATGCCATTGGCGACCGCTATAGCTATGGTAGCGGCTCTTACGTATGCGGCGATGTTTGGCATCGCTCTGAAGACAGGAACTCCTTTTGGGAGATGCCTGGAAATAAATTCAATCGTTACGCCTGCTGCGATGCTAACTAGGGGTTTCTTGCCTATAGTTTTACCGACTTCCATTACAACCGATTCAACCACCTCGGGCTTGACCGCAATAATAATCAAGTCGCTTGCATCGATGAGTTCCTCAACCCCATCGCCACACGAAATCCCATATGTCGCTCTAATGTACTTACTTCTCTCGGGCGAGACTTCGGTGGCCAGGACTTGTTCAGTGGAGAAGGAGTGAGATGAAAGGAGCCCATTAAGAATCGCCTCACCCATCTTTCCCGCTCCTATGATACCGATTCGCTTTGCGATCATTCTTGTATTTTCAGGTCCGCGATATAAAAAAGGTGTTATGATCTATGGTTTCTCGAAGAGAAGGATGTATTCGTGCGGGTACGCCATTGATATTCTAGTTGAGGATCCGACACTCACAAATCTACCACTCCTCGGATCCCTGAGAGTAGGGAGTGACTTGAAGGGTATCTCTCTCTTCACGACTCGAATTTGATGGAATTCCTCATCACTTAGAATCTCGGAGAAAACCTCCGCATTCAGAATTGGAACTCCTCTTAGTGATGTATCTCCAATGACAACCGCAATTCTTCCTCCCGATCGCAATAATTCTCGCATCCTCAGGAAACACTCCTGCATGTCTAAGAAATAGGAATTTATTGACATAGCAAGGCCGGGATTCTTAGCTTCGAGCTCTTCAACAATAATATTTGCCGTTCGACTCCTGATGTATGCACGAGCGGATTTCCTTGATATTGAACCGATGAAGTTGTCTCTGCGCGGTATTTCCCCGAAGAAATTCTTGAGGATCTTTAGGCTTAGTCCATGAATTTCCCGATACTCATAACTCACCATATAGGGGGGTGAAGTCACAACTAGAGAGATCGATTCCCTTGGTGCATCCAGACATCTCGCATCAGCGATTTGGACATTCCTATATTCATCGATTCGCAAAGCTACGCGTTGAGGAAGAGAACCTATTAGTTCATTATTCCTCCTTTCCATCATAAGAAGATGTTTTCTGAAACGTCCCACAGGGTCAGTCGGACGATTTAGAAATTTATCTGGCTGTCTATAGGGCTTTACAGATTCATTACTCCAATAGCTACATCCCTTGAGTATATGGGAGAATGCACAGACGAAGAAAAGCTGAATACTTTGATCTTCGACTTTCTCGATGCGATTGAGAATATATGCAAGTTGTGGAGGCGTGGTCTCCTCAAACCATCCCAAAACCTCTTCGGGCACGACTCCATAACAATCGTCCCCCAGAGGATTTGGCATTTTATCGAGATCACTCATAACTGAGGAGATCTCCTCTCTGAGGGCAATTCTGTTCAACGGTGTAGTTTTCGCTTTCGTAATAAGGCAAGCAAGTGGGTTGATATCGCTCCCACATGCGCGCCTTTCCTGCACTAGCGCCTCGACAATGGCTGATCCTGACCCGAAGAATGGATCGCATATCCATTCCCCTTTCTGAGAATTCTCCTGGACAAGCCTCCGAGCTAGCTGCGGGATGAACTTTGCTGGATAACGATGGTATGAATGTGTCAGGTAATTCGTATCTTTCCGGGTCAGTCCCTCAAATGACCAAGATGAGTCCGCCTTTATGGATGTAAATGTCTTAAGCTGAGAATGTGACCCTGATTGCACTCATCCGTTGCTCTTTCCCCAAGCATTCCAAAATAATTCACTTCGAGATCCCTTGTCGGAGAGCAGCCCTCCGCTGAGACAAGATTTTACGGTCTGGGTGGAAAGTTGGAGATGGTTTAGTGAACTTTACTTCTTCACTTTCTATTGGCCCCTCTTACTTGGTACAACCCTTCCACCTTCATTCCTGAATTCAAGTGTAATCCCATTGTCAAAGTCGATGACTAGACTGTTACCTTCTTCAACTACCTCTGTTATCCGAGCTAATTCAACCTCTTTCAAGATATCATTCGGAGAACTATTACTCAGGTAAGCTTGTCACCTCAAGGCCACTTTCGACCGCTGTTATGAAGAGGAATCTATTGTCCCCAAAAATGAACGTTATCTCGTTATCACTGATGTCCACCGTCATCACCGCCTGCCCCTTTACTCCGTCGAACTTCGCCAATCTACCGAAGTACTCGACTCAGAGGGATATTAGTCTTAAGGCTAAGGTATGACGGAGAAAGTATGACTGTGAATCGCTGAAATACTCCACTTATTCTACAAGACGCCAAGTTGGATGATGACGTAATCGAATTACTAAAGGGCGCATTCAGATTAGGGGCCTACGAGGCGAAAGTCTATCGCGCTCTTCTCGAAGGGGCCTTTGACCCAAAGATCATCGTTCAAAGAGCCGGGATCCCACATCCCAGAATCTATGACACCGTGAGAAGCCTAGAGGAAAAAGGGTTCGCTAGGAGGATTGGGAGTAACTACCAAGCTGTCAAGCCTAAGATCGCTTTCGAGGGACGGATGTTACAATTTAAGAGAGAGTTTCAAGAGGAGATGGCATCGAAAGTAAAGAGCAAAGACAAGCTTCTTTCATCTCTTACTCTCGGAGGTAAGGATAACGAACATTTCAAAAAAGAGAATGAAGACTTCCAAGTATTACGCGGGATTAACAGTATTACAAATAAGTTTGCAGAGGTGCTCGAGCAGTCGCAAGACACCATCATCACATTGAAGAAGGCTTTCGAGGCAAAGGATGTCTTCCTCAGCTATCTGGAACTTTCGAAGGCTCTGAAGCGAAAGAAGAAGAAGCGAATGAGAATTCTGTCTCCAAAGAGTTTCATATCGAGGAAGGATAGGGCTAAGATCATTGACCTTGGAATCGAGATCAAGCAGCGAGACGATATCTTGTTGGACTTGATGGTTTCAGATACTTTTGACGTCTTGATTGGCGTCCCAGATCCAATGAGCGAAGAGCCTTACCATTCGATCGCAATATGGTTGCGAAACCGCTCCTTTGCCAACTCCTTGTTCATCTCCCTCAATGATGTTTGGGAAAAGTCGTAGAGAGCGATTGTTTCTGGGCAACTGCAATCACCGAAGCACCTAAGGTCCTGGTCTGAAATTCTACGAGAGGAAAGAGAGATTGCAACATGCCCCTGAAGGTCGCATTGGTTGGATGTCGCAAATATGTATGATAAAGGGCAGAGAAAAGGATCCCCCTTTTGCCCACCCTTAGTGTTGCAAGGAGGGGAACCGCGAAGCGCCAGTAGCTCTCTACGCCTATACGCAACAAGGAGTTGTCGGGTTTTCCCAATTCGACTATGACCAACTTACCGCCCTCAGTCTTTAGCACCCGACGGATTTCCTTCAGTGCCACATCCAAATCCCTCGCATCTCTTATTGAGTAACCACACATTACTGCGTCGAATGAGTCGTCGGAGAACGGGAGTTTCTCAAATATCCCAGAGACGAACGCGGAATTCTTGTCCACTCGGATCTTTGCCGCCCGTAACATAATCATAATAGGATCGAAAAGGACAATCGAGTTTTCAGGAAACCGGCGAAGGACAAGTTCGCTCATTACTCCAGGTCCACATCCTGCATCAAGGATCAGTTTACCCTTGCCTATTCCATTTTTGATCCCTTGCTGTCGATATGCGGTGTCCTGCCACAATGAAATAACTCTATTCACCTTATCGTAGACATCAGCAATCTGAGATAACACTCCCAGAATCCTCTCCCATTCATCTTTTAGACCTGCCTGCGTGTGCAAAAGTAAATAACCCTACAAATGGGCCTGTTGTTCCAGAGAAAATGAAGCTTGTGGTGGGCGTAACGGGGGCCAGCGGGGTTGTCTACGGCTTAAACCTTCTCAAGACCCTTTCTTCCATGCGGATAGAATCTCATCTCATAATAAGCAAAGCTGCAGAGCTCGTAATTAGTGAAGAAATGAGCGCCAGTTCTGGGGCGTTCAAAGAGTTGGCCACTCATTGGTACGATGAAACCGATCTTGCTTCTCCGTTATCGAGTGGGTCCTATAGGACCGATGGCATGGTCATCGCCCCCTGCAGTATGAAGACCGTAGCCGGAATTGCCAATGGTTATTCTAATAACCTGATCCTGAGAGCTGCGGACGTCACGATAAAACAAGGAAGGAAACTTATCCTCGTCCCGAGAGAGAGTCCACTAAGCAGGATCCATCTCAGAAACCTCAGCACTCTTGCTGGAGATGGAGTTATCATTCTCCCTGCGTCACCAGGATTTTATCATCACCCTAAATCGATAGATGACTTGGTGGGATTTGTTGTTGGAAAGATCCTCGATCTATTGGATATTGATCACAAATTATACCGTCCATGGAAAGACATCTCCGAGATTGAGAATCGATAGGTTGCCAAGACTTGCCGTTTGAGAGTCTGAGAGATTTTCTTGAGGCGCTGGAAAAGGCCGGAGAAGTCAGAAGAATAAAGTCCGAAGTAAGCCCGGACCTCGAGATAGCCGAAATCTTAAGGAGAGTCATGTATGCGAAGGGCCCGGCAATTCTCTTCGAGAACGTAGAAGGTTCGGAAATGCCTGTGCTGGGTAACGCCTTCGGATCTATGCGGAGGATGGAGATTGCCCTTGACACGAAGAATTTCGAATCACTTGGGACTAGATTGACAGAGCTTCTAAGTCGGGAGATTCCAACCAGCGTATTGGCGAAACTGCGATCGCTTCCGAAACTCGCGGAGATCACAGGCTATGCTCCAAAGGTGGTAAAGGCGGGCCCAGTTATGGAGGTAATTGAGACCGAAGCCCCCTCGCTGTCGTTTCTTCCCGCGTTAAAGACCTGGCCTAAGGACGGTGGAAAATTTATCACATTTGGCTTAGTCCTCACAAAGAATCCTGATTCCGGTTCAAGGAATCTAGGCGTTTACAGGCTGCAGATTTACGATGACAAGACTATGGCAATGCATTGGCAGATTCACAAAAGAGGAGCTCTACACTTCAAGATGATGCAAGAACAGGGAAAAAGATTAGAGGTCGCCATCATCATTGGGGCAGACCCCACCTCCACCTATGTTGCAGTAGCTCCAGTCCCAGAAGGCCTGGACAAGTATCTGTTTGCAGGAATTGTCAGGCGCAAGGGGCTAGAGTTGGTTCGATGTCAAACGGTGGACTTGGAGGTACCAGCAAATTCGGAGATTATTCTGGAAGGTTATGTTGACCCAAATGACATAAGGATGGAGGGCCCGTTTGGTGACCATACTGGCTATTATACACCAAAAGAACCCTATCCCACGTTCCATCTAACGGGAGTCATGCGACGAACTAAACCGATCTATCTAACTACCGTTGTCGGAAAGCCTACCCTGGAGGATGCCTACTTAGGCAAGGTTATAGAGAGGTCCTTCCTGCCACTCGTTAAGGTCTTTCAACCCGAGGTCGTCGACATGTCGATGCCCCCAGCTGGATGGTTCCAGGGGATTGCCATATTCTCGATAAAGAAGAGATATCCGGGACAGGCAAAGAAGGTTATGCTAGGACTTTGGGGGCTGGGCCAGCTTTCTCTTACTAAGATCTTCATTGTGGTTGATGAGGATGTAAATATCCAAAATCTTGACGAAGTCATCTGGGCGGTAACGACGAGAGCTGATCCCAAACGAGACACGTTAATCATCGACGGAGTTCCAACAGATACTCTCGATCCTGCATCTCCAATTCTAAACCTAGGATCAAAGATGGGGATAGATGCCACGGTGAAAACTAAGGAAGAGGGGTTCGAAAGGGGATGGCAAGACCTTGAAGTTCCTGACCCCGTAATCAGTAAGAAGGTAGACGACAAGTGGTCTGACTTTGGATTAGGGGACTAGGAGCCCCACTGCAGGAAATAGATAGCTCAGTGTGATTATTACTCCCACTGTTCTGGACGATAACGCATTCCGAGCCAAAAGAGGGACAAGTCTTGCACCATCCCAAGAAACGAGACGTAGATTTCTGATGTTTCGCAGATAGAGGGGAAGAACTATGAAGGATAATAGAGCCGCCAGATGCAAGACAGAAAACCATATCCCGATTAATATGAGAGAGTACGATAAAATTGGAAATATCTTAAAGAGGGCTGCAGCTTTTTCCCTGCCAAGTCTCACAATCAGATTCTTTCTCCCTCCGGCTTTGTCCGCCTCATAATCGGGCAACTCGTTCAGGTATAGTACGGATGCAGAAAGGATTCCTAGCAGTGAGCCGGCGAAGAGAGGCTCAATCTCTATTGACAGTGTCTGAACATAATACGTTCCTAAAACTATCATCATACCCTTTATTGCGATAAATAATTCCCCCAGACCGTAGTTGGCCAATTTAGTCGAATAGAAATAAGTCGACAACGAAGCGGTTGCAACTAGAGGAAGAACCAAAGGACCGCGGAAAATGGCTAGGTAGACTCCGACTCCTATTCCAACGGCTAGGAAGATTAAACCTGCACGGTATACGCTCGAGGGCGCAAGTGCCCCCTCAGTTAGCACCCCGGTCCCGCCGCTGAATGGCGTCCTGACCGTCCTTGTATCAATTCCTTGGACAAAGTCGAAATAGTCGTTCAGGAGATCCACGCTAGCGTGGAGGGCGAGTACTCCCACGTAAGTGACGACTGCATAAAGTGGTTCGAAGGATCCATCCCTATAGGCTATCGTCAGTCCTGCACTGACTGCGATGAGCGAGGCGACGAGGAACCTCACACGAATAACTCGGGCCCAGATAACAAGGCCTCCCATCGCGCTTTAACGTCCTAACTGGTTCGTGCCTTAATTGAAATTCCTAATAATTGAGTAGAAGTTGTCTCTCTCAACAACTGGTCTTCCCATTGCCTTCACTGACTCGACAATGGTCCGGGCCTGAAGGTTACCCACCTCTTTTCCCGTAGCCGGTATCACTTCCTCTTCAAAGATAGTACCTCCCCAATCATTCGCCCCGTAAGTTAGCGCAAGCTGAGCAAGAGGAATTCCGTTGGTCAGCCATCCAGTCTGTATATTCTTAATGTGGTGTTGGAATACGAGCCTTGCGACCGCTACCGAACGAAGAAGCTCGATACCACTGGCCCTTCGCGTCACGAGTCCTTCCTTGAACATTTCCGTGTTCTCTATCTCCATATTCCAGGGGATAAAGGCCATGAATCCTCCAGTCTTTTTCTGGAGGTCTCGTATTAAGATCAGATGTTTCGCTTTGTCTTCGGCAGTTTCAATATGTCCATAGACCATAGTAGATGATGTTCGTATTCCCAATTTATGAGCCTCCTCCATCACGTTCAGCCAACCATCGGTGAGTGAGAGATTCCTACCCAATTTCCTTCTTACACTGTCGACAAGGATCTCTCCACCCGCCCCCGGTACTGAATCAAGTCCAGCCTTCTGCAACCTTTCCAAGACTTCTCTAATGCTCATTCTCTCTTTTTTCGATATGTATTCAATTTCAGAGGTGCTCAGACCATGAATGGCGACGCCTTTCGTTCTAGCCTTGATTTCAACGAATGCGTCTTCATAGTATTCAATTGGGAGATCGGGATTCACTCCCCCCTGAATCAATATTTGTGTTACCCCGAGCTCCCTCCAGGCTCGTTCAGCCCTTCGGCCGATGATTTCCTTACTTAGCAAATATCCCTCGGTACTCCCCACCTTCCGATAGAAGGCACAGAATTTGCATTTCACGATGCACGTGTTGGTATAGTTAAGAATGAGATTGGATATATAACTAACATTATTTCCTGATACTTCTTTTCTCACATTATCAGCCATGTATCCAAGAAGCTGTATCTCCTTGGTGCGGAAAAGAGTCTCAGCTTCCTTTATGTCAAGTTCTTCACCATTTTTTGCTTTCTGGATGATGTCATAAATCTCAGAATTTCTATATAGGTTACTATTTGCACTCAAACTATTACAACTCTCCAGTAGTAAGGCAGATATAGTCAAGATATTTAATATTTACAACGTGCCGATGCTAGAGCAAAGGGTTCTAGATTCAACATCCAGAGACGCCCTCACTAAGGCCCTTCGCGGTGAGAGACTTGATTTCAAAGATGGAGTTTCTCTTTTTCAAGAAGAGGATCTGCATCTAGTCGCATATGTCGCTGATAAAGTACGGCAGAGGGTTGTGGGCGAGAATATCTCATTCGTTGTTGGCTACAACATGAATTACTCGAATGTATGCGTTGCAAGTTGCCAAATCTGCGCTTTCTATCGAAAGAAAGACGATAATGACGCTTACACATATTCAAAAAATGAAGTTCTCCAACAGGTAGCTGAAGGAGTAGGCTGGGGCGCCACAGAAGTACACATCGTTGGAGGATTGAACCAGTATCTTTCACTCGAATACTATGAAGAGATCTTTGCCGCAATCAAAGAAAAGTTTCCACGAGTAATCATCAAGGCGTTGACTATGGCCGAAGTCTTCTTTATCGCTAAGATAACTAAGAATACTATTCAAGAAGTCCTGAGCAGATTGAAAACATCTGGACTTGGGGCCTTACCCGGAGGTGGGGCAGAGATCTTCCACAGCGATATTAGGCCCTTCGTCGCAAGGGGCAAACTTACCGCTGAGGAATGGCTCCGTACTGCGGAAGAAGCCCATAGAATGGGCATCAGAAGTAATTCGACTATGCTTTATGATCATATTGAGGACGATACACATCGAGTAGATCACATAATAAGACTGAGGGATCTGCAGGACAAAACGGGGGGTTTCATCTCCTTTATCCCGCTCAAGTTTAGCCCTCCGAATACGGAGCTTTTGGCGAGTGGATCTCTACATCGAGTTACTTCCCCACTAATAGACATTAGGGTGACCGCGGTCTCGAGGCTCCTTCTCGCTGATTCCATCAACAATATAGTTGTCTATTGGGTGCCATTGGGGAAAGATGTTGCTCAGAGCTGTCTTCTTGCTGGTGGCAACGATTTAATGGGAACGTCCTTCCGAGAGAAGATTTACAAAGAAGCGGGGAAAGATGAGATTGCTACGAAAGCTGATCTTGCGAAACTGGTAACTGAGATTGGTAGAGCTCCAGTCGAAAGAGATACCTTCTATAACATTATCCAGCGTATTTAGCACAAAGATATCGATCCTGGCTTGCTCCGAATCGGTCTGATCTCCTACACTCATAACGATCCTCTATTGTACTACTTCAAAAAAAAAAGTCATGATAATATAAAGGTAGTTCGAAATAACCCAAAGGTTCTAGCCGATCTTCTTCTACGCGGTGAACTTGACATAGCCCAGGTATCCCTTGCCAAGTTGGCGCGCCATTACAACTTGACCGTCGTTCCAGCTACGGCAGTGCACTGCCAGGGTCCATCCCTAAGCTCCATCGTGGCTAGTAAGTCCAAAGTAAAACTTGATTCTAATAGCATCATTAACATCAGCTCAGAGACTGAGACCTCTTCATTACTCCTAAGATGGATCTTGAGGAGAAAAGGTATTGCCAATCGGATGATTGAATGCGAAGCAGGGAATGCCGAGTCTCTATTAGCTCGTTCTGATTATGCCCTCCTCATCGGGGATGAGGCTCTTAAAGTGAAGTTGGCCGGCATCAATGTAATCTTCGATATCGGAGACGAGTGGTACCGATCCACAAAGAAACCCTGTATTTTCGCGGTTTCTGCTATCAAGAAAACCAAGATCGTTAGCCCCGAGATAATCGAAGGCGTACATATCTTAAGGCAAGCGGTATCTTTCGCAAATGATAATATTGAGACTATTTCTTCGCTAGCCTCTAGCGAGAGGAGACTAGATGCGGTGTCTCTCATCAATTATTTCTCATCGCTGCAGCTGGATTTTGATCAAGACATGGAGAATTCGATCAAATATGAACTGTCTCAGATCCTTGAGGATGGATATGAAGTGAATTTCCTGGATAAAAGGTTGATGGATAGGAATTAAATGATAATCGGATTAGTCTTAGGAATCAAACCTTTCTTGAAAGCGCTCTCATAGAGAAACTCCAGAGCCTTTCTGCCCCGTTCCCCCATGTTCATGGTTAGATCATTAACATACATGAGGACAAATTTCTTTACTAAATTCTTCTCTTCTCCTCGCGCATAGGTCATAGCATATGCTAGGGCCTCCTCCATATTCTCGTGGCCTATCCTAACGGATTGGCGGAAAACCTCATTAAAAGCCTGAGCAAAATCCTTTCCCAAATCCATCCTAGACGCATCAAGGCCTAGTGGTAGTGGCAACCCTTCAGTTTGATCTTCCCACCATTTACCTAAATCAAAGGATCTTGTTAGACCAAGACTCTGGTATGTCAATTGTCCCTCATGGATTAAAACTCCTCCATCAACCGTTCCCTGCTTGACCATCTCGGGGATGGACAAGAAATTTGCCTCGACTGTTTCGACATCCTTGATAGCCATCTGCAGTAGAAGTGCAGCTGTAGTGTACTTTCCAGGTACCGCTATAACACCCCCTCTGAGCTCATCAAAGCTTTTCCTTGATCGGGTCACTAGAATGGGACCATAGTTAAGACCCATACTCGCTCCGCTGCTAAGGATGAAGTACTTGTCTTTCAAGTAGGCGTAGGCATGTGCTGAGATTGCAGTGATCTCGAGATCGCCTACAAGTGCTCGTTTATTCAGACTCTCTATATCCTCGATCACATGTCCGTATGAATAATTGTCCATCATCTTCACCCTCCCTGATGAGAGTCCGTAGAACATGAAAGCATCATCAGGGTCTGGTGTATGACCTATCCTAATGGAAGGCATATGGGTTTTCCACCTTTCGATACCATTTCCCTTATATGAAGGTTAAAATGGGCAATCATTGCTGTTACACGCTAGACATGGTAAGGATCGTATGGTTGGAGGACCGATGCCACCTAAAGTCAAGTTAAGGAACCATTTCAACCACCCAACGGCCAATGCCGTGGCTGCTGCGAAGACCTGCTATTCTGACTCGATTATTAGGATCAATGATTTAACAACGGATGAGATCACGCGGATAGGAAAGACGACCTACGAAGCAGGCCATCATACTGTCTATCAACACCAGATGTTTGAGTTTGAACTGAGTAACGTGTCACGAGCTTTTACGCATGATTTCCTGCACAATCATCCCTTCTATAACTCGTCACAAAATAGTCAGAGGTATGTACGGATTAGTACAGCTAAAGCAACGATTCCCCCGATAAAGGATAGAAAGGCACTTCGAGCTTTCAAAAGCGCTATACGTGATTCCTTTGATACCTATAACGGCCTTGCTAAGATCCTAACTGAAGATCTCACCGAGTTATACAGCAAACAGCGGTCATCAACAATCGTTCCAGGAAGAAAAGCCACCAGAGAGATCAAGGAAAAAGCTATGGAAGCAGCTCGGTATGCACTATCAATCGCTTCTCATACTCATCTTCTGCACACGATCGATGGTGTAACACTTTGGCGCTACTACCGAATGAAGAATATCTCATGGGAAGCGAATTTAGTCGTAAGCAAGATGATTGATCGAGTCAAGGCTATAGATCCCTCCTTTGTTGCCTTTCCTGAAGAGGAAGGAGCTTATCCGCGATCATTCCTGCCGGAGGTCGTCATTAGAGAGGGTGCCAGTCTGGATCCGGATAGATTCCGAAAGGATTTCGACTCGAGGCTGGGCGGAAGGAGATCGCTTCTCATAACTCAGACAATGGACGCTGAAAGAGTGATCGCAGATTCAGTAAGGCACATCCTAGGTATTAATTCCAATTCGATGTCTGACATCGATGCAATAGATGCGGTACTGAACCCGGCGAAGAACCGCTACCTCGTGGATAGTATTAATCTATCCTTGATTTCTCCTCTTTCACGGGCTCTCTCTCATGTCCAGTATACCTTCCTGAAGAGGTTGAGTCATACAGCTGACTCTCAGGATCAACGGCACCGAACAATTCCTGGGTCTAGGTCTCCAACATATTTTCAAGACTCGGTAGAGCCAGATTATGTAATGCCAGAACTAATCCGGAGGAGTTCTAGAGCTCCAGAAATTTTTACAGAACTGATGCAGCGGATCTGGGGCATTAAGAATGACCTCTTGAGTGATGGAATGTCTCCTGAATACGCATCGTATATTCTGCCCAACGCCCTCGCAGTTCGATTCGAGGAAACTGGGTCCATTCTAAACCTGTGGTATAAGTTCACGAACCGTTCTTGTCTTCGCGCGGAGGAGGAAATTTGGCAAGTAACCATGGAGGAGATCTCCCAGATAAAAGAAATTCATCCATCTCTTGGAGCTTATCTCGGCCCCCCCTGTTATGTGAGGAAGATGGCATATCTCAACGAAAGTGTCTCTGAGGACGTAGGCAAGACAAGATATTGTAATCAAGGCAAGCTCTACTGTCGACAACCGGTCTGGAACATTTATCCAAACGTGAGCATTGAGAATGTGCTCAAAGTATGAATTGCGTTCTGGGAGTTGAAGTGGATTGGAAGAATCCCTCAGGGAGTTTGCAAGAGGGCCCCCATTCCAAAATACCTTGAGCCTATGGTCAATTCTATCTCGTGACAAAGGGTGGGACTGGCGAGATGTTATTTCCTATAGAGAATTCGTCGATTTTTTAGAGAGGTCGCAGATTAAGTTGCTGAAAGCACCATACGGACACCCTCTCACCAGATCCCTTGGCGATCAAGTCCTTACATATACAGTCAAGATCGATAAAAGTTTGATCGATTTGATACGGGGTTACTTTTCAGATTAATCGGATTCTTAGAGAGGTGTCCTCAACCAAAAAGAGTCTGGTCTCGCCGATCCTTTCCGTATGCCTCGCGTGAGGTGATAAGGCGCCCAACCTCCTTGACATCTGAAAGGAAGAACGGTTTCAGCAGCGGATTCCTCAGTGCACCAGCAGGGTGAAACGTCGGGACAATAATTCTACCTGACTGTCTAAAAATTCTTCCTCTATGGCTCGAAATACCCCGTTTGCCGAGGACCCTCATAAGTGCGGTAGCGCCGAGGGTACAAACAATTACAGGATCGACAAATTCGATCTGCGCCACCAGAAAATCGTGGCAGGCATCTATCTCATCCTCCATTGGTTGCCGATTGTCAGGAGGTCGGCACTTGACCAAATTGGTTATGTAGACGTCTTCCCGTCTGATGTCGGCCTCTTTCATGGCTTGATCTAATAGTCTCCCAGCACGACCAACAAACGGCCTTCCAGTCGCATCCTCCTCGGACCCTGGTCCCTCGCCGACAAACATCAATTCAGCTTTTTCGGGACCTTCCCCTGGCACTACATTTTTCCTTGTAGCAGAGAGCCTGCAGCGCGTGCATGTACTCGTATTTATCTCCAGTCCGCGAAGTGAATTGAACCTTACTTCATTTCCCACCACTGTTCTCAAGCGAATCTTTGATAAAAGAGGATGGATGGAGGAGTATCATCGTGGATACAAGAGGACTGGATATTTTTCCTCAGGAACTTATTACGGCCAAAGGTGCATTCCTGCTTGACATTGAAGGAGTAATCTGCGATAACATAGACGAAGGGAATGTTCTAGAGCGTGTCCCCGACTTCATACGATATCTTAAGGCCCATGGCAAGAAAGTGGCCATCATCTCGAACATTTCACGAAAACCGAGGAATGTCGTTTATCGGCAGCTAGTTAGAATGGGTTTGCCTCTAAAGGAGGAAGAAGTATTCACTTCTGGCTCGGCGACCGCGTTGTACATCAAATCCAATTTTCCTGGCCAAAAGTGCTTTGTAATCAGCGAATGGGGACTGAGACACGATATCGCCGAAGCTGGTGTTGAGCTTTCAGAAGAGGGAGACGTGGGTGTTGTCGCGGTCGGAGCTAATCGTAAGCTCACCTATTCGGAGCTAAACCATGCGATGCGACTGGTAATCGAAGGGGCCGAGCTTGTTTGTTCTGGAACGACTCTGAATTTCAAGGGAAGTTTTCACGGAGACCACGGTTTATTCATGGGAGAGGCCGCCATCTCAGAAGCCTTAAGGCAAGCCACCTCTCATCCCATAACCTATATCGGTAAGCCCCACCCGATGATATTCAAGCAAGTCCTAATGTCCCTTGGCTCCGATCCGGTTGATTCACTAATGATTGGAGATACGTTGAGCTCCGATATAGCCGGGGCGAATAGGTTGGGTATCGACAGCATCCTTGTCTCCCGGGGAGAAAAGGTAGAACTCGATCTGATTAAGGAGGATCAGAAGCCAAAGCTTGTAGTGCGTGATATTGCAGAGCTATATTCATTCCTTCCTTCTTAGAGGGGTTTCTCCGTCCCAAACCATGTTTTGTTTGCTTGAGCAAATAATCCTATCCCCACTGCCAGTAGAGCGACTGATACAGTGACTACTAGAGCAAATGGTAGTTGAGCGGTGGTCCCCACCAGGAAAGATACTGGTGCCAAGAGGAGAATGATGACGCTGGTGCTGTTCACCACTAAGCTACTTTCCATCGAGGGAATTTTGAATTGTAGGGTTAGCACGGTAGAGAGGACTGCAAGCAAGACGGAATAAATCAGTGGGAATCTTGCTGTAAGGAATAATTCGAAGAAGGCTGGGAGAGTTGCGGATCCCCCTAATGAGACCCAAGCTGCGACACCGGAGGTCAGAAAAGTAATACCCGCAAGCCACTGCATTCGTCTGGCGTTGATTTCGAGTTTCTTCTCTCTCAAGGACAATGGATTTGAGTAAATCTCGACCAGTGTACCTACACTTATAGCTAATAGGGAAATCATGAAGATAATAGGATTCCTTGTAATTGAGAGGTAAATATCCGTGTCATAGCCAGAAGCTATTGAGCTTGCAAAGAGGAGATATCCCCCCGTGATGATCAAGGGGAGAAGAAATAGAATGAACGACACGTCCTCGGCGAGCTCAGATTTCATTCATCTAGGCACCCATATTAGGGTGTTTAACCTTTCTACATTAAGGCCTTCCTTGCAAAGGTAAGGTAAGCAGTGTGACCTATCATTCTCATGGATGGCCTACTCATTCCCTCCCTTATCTCCATCTTTCTATACATTATTTCCATTGTCTCCACGTTAACAAAGCCGGATTTTATCAATTCCACCGTGACTTTCTCCACCTGGTTTATTGTGGGGGAAATCGATACAAGATTTCCTCCACCTCTCAACGCGGCTTTCATTGATCCTACTAGGGACCACGGGTCACCTACGTCGATGAAAGAAATATCGGCCTCTTTCTGATCTAATCCATTCGCCGCATCTCGGTGGACTAGTGTGACGTACTCAGACATACCCGAGCGTTCTATGTTTTTTCTTGCCGGAGCAAGAAACTCCTCCCTCTTTTCATACGAATAGACATGACCGTCAGGGCGAACAAGATTGGCGGCAAAACACGTGAGTGTACCACTCCCAGTACCTGCCTCAACGACAATCTTCCCCGGTGACAAGCTTGTCCAAGCAGCTATAGCCCCAAGGTCCTTGGGATAGACTATCTGGGTCGGGCGGGAGGCTTTCATGAGATAGTCGCTTATTGTGGGCTGCAAAATAACGAATTCATCCCCAGTACTCGAAATTATCCGACTGCCGTACTCGTGACCCAATATTTGGTCGGTATCGAGATATCCAGCATGCGTATGGATCTTAGTGTTCTGTTGAAGCTTGACAAGCCAGGTTTTCCTTGGTTTTAGGTAGATGAGGATGTAGTCACCCTCCCTCGCGATATTGCTACTCATCTTATAGGGTCTCTGAATAATGAATTCCGAAAGGTTCTCTTCATAAAGGAATGCTTACGGTGAGCATGGACTCATGCCCTCCACCAGTCGAATGATACGAACTCTACTTTATGCCCTTCTACCAGCATAGCTATTGCAAACTGCTTTCTGACAGTAGTGGCCAACCTCCCCGATAGCACTATACTCGTGGCTGTTAGTTTCTCTTTTGGCTCCATCACCTGGACCAGGTATGGAGCATGATCAATTCCAGGCCCATGCTCATAGACTGCGAAGTCGCACCCGAACTTGATCCCCGGTGTGACGACAAATCCGGAGTTCCGCAACTCATCATATACCATATACTTCTCTTGAAACTTAACGTACTCAGATTCACATTTTTCACGGATCCTTTTCGTTGAAACCCTACGACCCGTTCCTGCATCAAATATTCTGAGCCGTTCTTTATTCACCAGGTAGTACCCCTCAATCAAGTCGAGGATCAATGGCGCGTCGAAGTCTGCTCCTTTTGGCTTTGGAACTCCAAGGGGCTTTCCGAAAAAGCCATCTTGAAATAGCGCTCTTGACGCATCCAGATCCCAGATCACTATTCGATTCTCTACCAGTTTCCCTTTAAACACCTGGCGGGTCAACTAGAGACCCAGCGCTACGATTGTGATAGAGTCAGAAGCTCGTAGGCATCTATCCGCCATCTCCTCTACTCTTTCAGCTATGTCCTTCAGGATGACTGCGTCTTTTAGCGATTTAACTTGCTTGAAGACGAGGGGAACAAGGGTTCTGAACTTGTCATCGGTCTCTTTTTCAATCTGTTGAATCTTGTTTGCGATCTCTAAAGATGTAGCAGGGTTCACCGAGAGAGCCCTTACCATCTCATTCAGCCGATGAACCAACTCGACGGCCATGTTGAGCAATTCTCCGAACTCCTTGCTTACCTTTCCTTTCTTCAAAACTTCTGATTTTAGAATCGAGAATCGGAATGCGATCCCACTACAATAACCCGCAATTTCCTCAATGTCGTAAGCAGTCCGCAGCAGGTCCTCTCGGTTCATGAGCATCGTTCCCAGTTCGGCCAGCTCTCTGGTTAGCGCACGTCGATAGGTCTCCACATCATCCTCCGCTTTTCTAATCTTTGACATCGACGTCTGTATGTCTTTTGATTTCCCTGCCATGACGGCAATGTAAAGGCTGTTAAGCTCACGAGCTGAGTCGAGAACTCGTCTCACCTCATCTAAAAGAACAGCCAGCGTTTTTCGTCTAGCTTGAGCCTCTGATTCACCTGAGAACATGTATCTTACGTACAAGAGAGAAATAAATAAACCTAAGCCCTTTAGAGTGTCCCATTCAGGACTTTATTCTCTTCGATTGAGAAAGGTAGAGCTCCGATATCTGGAAAGTAGTAGTCGCGTCTTCAGGTCTCTTATCATGCCGTTGTTTACCCACAAATTTTGGGAATCTGATGGCAAATCCCATCCCCTTTCGAATGGAGTTAAGATTCGACGTATGAATTGGACTGAGGGTGATCTCTGAGCCAACCACCTCGAGGACTACCTTTGGCTCAAACCAGACGTCGACTTGCATTCTCGATCTTACTCTCGGATGTTTCCTCGCAATCCTCATGCCTTCCAGGCGCTCATAGAGGCTACTCAATTGATCATCACTGAACCCTGTCCCGACCTTAGTGATGCTCTCAAATGTGTCTTTTTCATGATCGTACACCGCCAATAGGAACGATCCATACCATCCGGCCCTCCTTCCCTTACCATGGATGGCACCGACCACAACCAGATCCAATGTGTCTGATAGCCCATCGCGGTACTCTTTTTTCAACTTAATCCAAAGAAACTCTCTTGCACCCGCCCGATAGCTCCCTCTCAGATCTTTAATCACCAAGCCTTCAGATCCTGCCGATATAGCCCGGTCTAGAAAGTCCTCAATCTCTCCTGGACTGTCACTCACAATCTGATCGACCAATTTGAGCCGTTGTTGGTTTTCTCGTACTTCAGCTTGTAGCGTCTTCCGCCGCTGTAGATATGGCAGAGCCATCAGATTCCTCCCCTCGAGATACAGCATGTCAAAAAGGAAAACGCAGGTAGGATACTGTTCAACTGCCTCAGTTACTCCATACTTTCTTCTTCGATGCATTAGTTCTTGAAACGGAAGCAGCTTTCCGGTTTCTCTATCTATCGCTACAGCTTCGCCTTCGACAATTGCTTTTTTTGACCTTAGTCCGTGTCTACAGACCCTTACCACATCCGGGAAATGATTTGTTACGTTCTCCAATCTTCGTGAAAAGATTCTTAGTCCCCCAGGCTGTATGTGGATCTGAAGCCTCTCCCCGTCTAGCTTATACTCAGCGGCAACTCTTTCCCCAATTTTGTCAAGTGCCTCAGTAGCTGAGGCCAACCTTTCTGCCAACATAGGTCGAATTGGAGTCCCCACTTTTGCCCTGAATTTCCTCAATCCCTTAAGTCCATGCTCAGCGACAACTCTGGCTACTAGTCCTAGATCACTAGAAAGATTGTAGGCTACCTCCAACCTCTTCCTGAATGCCGTATCCCCTAGATAGGCAGCGGAGAGCGCGTCGAGGAGTGTGTAGTCGGCGATACCGAGTCGTAGTTTTCCGGTGATCGTCCTAATTAGATACTTTGCTTCATTTGGTTCTGCATAACTTAATAGCGACGTCATCCTCCTGAGCTTGAAAGCAACCGCGCCTACTCCTGAACTCCTTGCCATTGTGTCGAGGGTTTCATAAACTCCATCCACTGTCAACTCTTTTGAAATTAGAGGGTATTGCGCTTTCATATTCAATGCGCGAAAAGCTGCAGTTCCCAAGTCTCCGCTTCTCCGATACTCCTCTTGGATCTCCTTAGATGATAGCAAAGATGTCTCTCGAATGGCCTTCATGGCGAATTTGTCGGCTATGCCTATTTCAATTCCGTGAAAGTCAGGGTAGAGTTTCCCTTGTGTCAAGTACACTACTCTTGCTAAAAGTCCCAGCGGAGTAATTTTGAAAAGGTCTGAGAGGATCTCCGTAAGTTCCAGTCTTTTTGAAGTGTGCTCCATCCTCTCATAGGCGTCCGCAAGTACAGAGTACTTCACGATCCATCGCCCTTCTGCTCTGCCACTGATAATCTGATCGGATAAGCTTTATCTTGAACCGTTATCTCAGCCCTCGCAATGGGTGGCCAGAAGAAACGTCCTCTAGCTAGAGATCAGAAGTCTCAGGCAAGTCGAGGGGATAAGGAGGAGAGCAGCAAGAGGACTGCTATGCGTATACAGCCGAAGGCATTACTCCTCCCGAAATTTGATGATCCAGAAGTATCCAAAGTCTTCAAAGGGATGAAAGCAATCACATTATACAGGACTGCTCGAGCATTTGGAGTAAACGCATCCATCGCAGCCTATCTGTTGAAAACCTTGGAATCAAAGGCCATTATCAAAAAACGCGGTGGGTTCTCCGGTCACTATATTTGGAGTATGGTCTGAGAACCATCTGAGAGTTTATCTTAAAAGGATCTAGGAGCTACCAACAGAAACTTAGAGATATTGGGGAATATTAGAATTGGGACACCGAACACATTCAGCGCCGAGGCACGGTTCGCTTGCATTCAGACCGAGGGCTAGACATGGGTCACATCTAGCCAGGATCAGAACGTGGCCAAGAATAAAATCCGATAGGCCCACGCTCCTCGGCAGCCTGGGCTTCAAATCTGGATCTATACACGTTATTACCGCTGACGACCGTGAGAAAACTCCGAACTTTGGAAAACCTGTCTATAACTCTTCTACGGTTATCGCGCTAGTCCCACCAGTTCTTGTGGGAATTAGGAGTTATGTTAAGGGTGACACGGGATTGCAAGCTCAATTCGATCTCTACGCAAAAGAGGTTCCAAAGGTACTAAGACGGAAGATGCGCATTTCATCCGAAGACCAGGGAAACAGGTTGAAGAAAATGGAAGGAGTCCTCGAACGCTCGTTCTCTGTCGCCGCATTAATTTCGGTCAGCCCAAGTGATGTTGGGTTGCCCCAAAAGAAACCCTTCGTATTCGAAGTTGGTGTCGGTGGCGGGAGCTTAATGGCGCAATTTGAATATTTACGGGAAAGACTCGGAAAGGAGATTGCGTTAGATGAAATCTTTGAACCGGGGATGTATTTGGATACTGTGGGTGTGACTAAAGGTCACGGGTTTGTTGGTCCCGTAGGAAGGATGGGAATAAAACGGAAACAACACAAATCTCGGAAATCAGTGCGTGAGGTAGGCTCTCTAAATGCCTGGAATCCGACGACCATCATGTATACCGTTCCTAGGGCAGGTCAGATGGGGTTCCACCAGAGAGTGGACCGAAACAAGAGGGTATTGGTGCTGGGGAATGGTGAGGACCAGGCAGTTTCCCCTTCAGGCGGGTTCGATCATTTTGGACCGATTCGTGGACCCTATCTAATTTTGCGGGGATCCGTTCCTGGGCCTGCTCGTAGGCCTGTCACGCTTCGATATCCAACGCGCCCGCCGAGGGCTAAGGCGGAACCACCTAAAATCCTGCAAATCGGGGATCGGACGATCGAATAGTATGAAAGCTTCTGTCTATGATCTTGATGGAAATAAGAAGGAGACCATAGATATCCCCCCCGTTTTCAGAGAGGCCTATAAACCGTTCCTCATTCACAAGGCCGTAATGGCAATTCAATCCCATCAATTTAGTACTCAGGGACGAGATCCGTTTGCTGGCGAGAGGACTACAGCCGAATCATGGAACACCGGTAGAGGAGTCTCGAGGATATCAAGGGTTCGAGGCAGAAGGGGTGGAAGGTCGGGGATGGCGGCCGGAGTGGCATCGGTTGTAAAGGGAAGACTTCCGCACCCACCTAAGAGTGAGAAAGAGGTGAGTAAACATCTCAATCGTAGGGAACGAAGGGTTGCCTTGCTTTCCTCTATCTCCGCTAGCATGAAGAGAGAGATTGTTTCTCGGCGTGGACACCAGTTGCCTGAAGGGACACCTCTCCCGATCGTGTTAAGTGATGATATAGAGAGTTTGGGACGAACTAAGGATCTTAAACTCACTTTGAACACATTAGGCCTCGGAGATGAGTTGGCCAGAGTCTCCAAGGCGAAGCGCCCCTCGGGAAAGCCGAGGCTTCGAGGGAGAAGGGCAAAGACGAAAAGGGGGCCTTTGATTATCGTTTCGGAGGACTCTGGTATCTTCAAAGCGGCCGGGAAGCTAACTGGTGTGGATTGCGTACTTGCCTCCAACCTATCTCCAATTCACCTGGCTCCAGGCGGTCATCCCGGAAGATTGGTGCTCTGGTCCAAGAGTGCTCTGAATTCTCTTCCTCGCGCACTCTATAGGATGGTTGATCAATTTGCGTCCTGACGTCGCCTCCAGAATAATCCTAAGGCCGTACGTCACCGAAAAGACCTTTGATAGCATAGAGCGAGACAACAAGCTCTGCTTCCTTGTAAGCGACAAAGC
>SDBV01001931.1_pt1 | contig 31106 bp, 18 predicted proteins | sample 2277081 | NCBI WGS metagenome assembly SDBV01 (sample SAMN10402039, study PRJNA504765) | marine sediment metagenome | isolation source: marine sediment core GS10_PC15, 223 cmbsf | place: Arctic Ocean: Southern Knipovich Ridge | collected 2010 | reverse complement strand
GATTAGTGGTGTTTTCAATAGGATAGCGATGCGTTTATTTTTGGCAATACCAAGTGAGCCCCACACGTCCTTTATACGACTCGATAGCCCGGTTTTCCGAATTTATCAACAGGAACTAGCTAGCGGCAGGTTTTGATGCACTTGACTCGAAGGCCCAAAACGCTTTGCCACCCCGCCAATTGGCTGAGGATCGGTCTGTTGATCTTGCCGACGCTGGGCTGCCAAGCGACCGCACCACAGATCGGACCGGCGGTGGGTGAGCAAGTGATCGTGCCGTCACCCCCGTTGGACCCTAAACTACTAAAGACGCTGAAGCCCTCGAACGATCGCGACTGGACGCCGGAGCAAGCCCGGCTGGCCCGGGCCGAATTCCACGGCAGCGAGGTGACGGTCCGCAACATCCGCAACTGCACCTACCCGACGGCTGAGAACCCGATCGTCGAGTACTATGACCAGACGTTCGACCTGAATGAACTGGAGTCGGTCGACTTCATCGTGGTCCCCTTTCCCGACCTACCCGGGGTGGGACATACGATGCTCAGCTTCGGTTTCGGGGGGCGGGATTATCTGGCCGTGTCGGTCGAGATTCGACGCGAGCGGGGTGAGAAGTATAGCGCCGTCAAGGGATTCTTCAACCAGTACGAGTTGATCTACGTAGTCGGCGACGAGCGCGACCTGATCCGGTTGCGGACCGAGCACCACATGAACGACGTTTACGTCTACCGTACCCGGGCTAAGGGTCAGCAAGTCAGGGCGTTGTTCGAGGACGTGATGTCGCGGGCCAATCGGTTGGCCGACTCTCCGGAGTTCTACCACACGCTGACGAACAATTGCACGACGAACATCCGCCGGCACATCAACCGCCTCTCGCCGGATCGGATTCCTTACGACTTCCGCGTGTTGTTGCCGGCCAATTCCGACCGTCTGGCCTACGAGCTGGGGCTACTTCGAACCGACCTGCCGTTCGAGGAGACGAAGCGTCGGGCTCGGGTTAATGAGCTGGCCTACGTCTACCGCGACGATCCGAATTTCTCGGTAAGAATCCGGCGATAAGCTTTGCCGGAAAGAGAACGCCTCGCCGTCCGCGGAAACTATAGCGGAACCCCGCTGGGGCAGGTTGCGTTTTCCAGATAGGCCATGGTGGCCACGTTGGAACCACTGTAATCGACGTTTTGCTTCCCGATCTTGAGAAAGTCCTCGAAGCATTTATCGAGGGCCTTAACGATGACCGGATCGAAGTGTCGTCCCGATTCGGCCTCGATCATCTCCTTCGCGTCCAGAGGCGGAAACGCCCGTTTGTAAGGCCGGACGGAGGCCAAGGCATCGTACACGTCGGCCAGGGCAACAATCCGGGCGGAAAGCGGAATTTGGTGACCGGCCAAGCCACTCGGATAACCGGTTCCGTCGAACCATTCGTGGTGATATCGGGCAATCTCCGCGGCCATGCTCAGGAAGCCTCCGACCGTTGACATCCCCACGGCCTCGTCGAGAATATCGGCCCCCATGGTCGTATGCTGCTGCATGACAGAGCGCTCATCGGGAGTCAGCGGGCCCGGCTTCAAGAGAATGGAGTCGCTGATCCCCACTTTCCCGACGTCGTGCAGCGGGCTGGAACGGTAAAGGTCTTCCAGGAACCGCGGATCGATCTGCTGGGCGTAGGGACCTTCGTGGCCGAGTTCTTCGGCCAGGATCTGCGAATAGGAACGCATGCGAATGAGATGCTCACCCGTCTCGTTGTCGCGCGATTCGGCCACTTTGGCCAAGATAAAGACGGCCACGTCTTGGGTGGCCATGATCTCTTGGGTCCGCTCTTGGGAAAGACGTTTGAGTTCCGAATGGTGGGAATCGATCGTGGTCTTGACCGAGTCCACCGTGCCCATGGCTTCCTGCAATTGGCAGTGCAATTGTACTCGCGAACGCAGCTCCAACGGATCGAACGGCTTGACGACGTAGTCGTCGGCGCCCACTTCATAGGCCCGCAATTGCTCTTGCCGGGACGACTTGCTCGAAACCATGATGACTTGCATCCGCCCGCCTTGAGGTTCCGATTTCAATCGGCGGCACGTTTCGTATCCGTCGATGCCGGGCATCATGATGTCCAACAATACCAGATCGGGAGCAAACGTCTCGACTAACTCGAGCGCTTCTTCCCCGCAAGCCGCTTCGGCCAAGTCGTGATCGCGCCGCAGCAGCGCCGTCAGCAATTCTCGAATCGATCGATCGTCGTCGACGATCAGAATCTTCTTCGGCCCCGAGGTCATGGTTCTTCACTCGTTGAAGTTGGCAACGTGCTTTTACCCTTAGGCGCGAGTCATTTCGCGCTCTTGCGACGCGGTTCTTCGGAAAACCACGCCGCACTTATGAAGCCTAGGATACTGACGCACAAGGTGACGACAAAAACCGGGCGAGGAGGCCGGATTGTAGGGTTTGTCAGGAAAATGGGCGAGTTTCGGGCTTTCCGGGGAGAATCACCCCGCTGACACGCCCGCGCCCGGCTGACGTTGACACTCGTGCGACCTGGGGCCTACAATGTGGCCTAGTCCTGCAGCGCAAGGTCGTGCTGAGGGAGGCGGGCGTAAAGTGTTGTTACTGAAGCGTTTGCGAGAAAAAGTTGTAAGTTCTTGAATGCTCCCACGTTGAAAAACCGAAAACTCACAACTCATAACTTAGAACTCAGAACTTAGAACTCATAACGCCGAATCGTCTTTTTCCGCCGACACCCTTCTTTCGAGATTTTCCATGGCCACAGATAGCGACCAGAATCAAATCGAGTCTCCCACATTGTTCGGGCACCCTACCGGGCTGTTTACGCTCTTCTTTGCCGAAATGTGGGAACGGTTTTCCTTTTACGGGATGCGAGCACTGCTGGTCCTCTACATGATCAAAGGGTTCCTCCATTACAACGACAACAGGGCTTATGCGGTCTACGGTGCGTATACCGCACTAGTTTATGCCACACCGTTCATCGGTGGCATCTTGGCCGACCGACTGCTCGGTGCACGGCGGTCCGTAGTGTTGGGTGGTCTGTTGATGGCCGCGGGACACTTGACCATGACCGTGGAAAACGAGACGGTTTTCTTCTTCGCATTGGCACTGCTGATTTGTGGGAACGGCTTCTTCAAACCGAACATTTCGACGATCGTCGGGGGCCTCTATCCGAAAAACAGTGCGAAGAAAGACGGCGGCTTCACCATCTTTTACATGGGAATCAATCTGGGGGCCGCCATCGCACCGATTCTCTGCGGCTACGTGGGAGCGACTTACGGTTGGCACTACGGATTCGGTCTGGCCACGGCCGGGATGCTCGTCGGCGTGGCCGTCTTCGTGGCGCCCACCTGGTTCACGCAAGTGCTGATCCTCTGGGGCGCGCTGACTACGGCCGTCGCGATGCCCTTCTTCCAGGACAGCATGTTGCAGCTTGTCGTGCGATTGTTCCTGGCTGTCGCGTTGGCCGTCTCGGGCATCATCGCGGTGATTGCCCTGGGTCGCGGTGGATTGCCCAAGGAAGCCGGTGCCCCGAAAGATCCCCTGGCAATGCGGCGCAGGATCGGCGGGATCCTGCGCGTCGATTGGGCCCTCTATTTCGGGATCGCCCTGTCCGTACCCATCATCGCCCTGATTGTCCAAGGCAACAGGATCGCCTTCTGGGTGCTTGTGGTTACGTGTGCCTACGCGCTGGGTTACATCCTCTATGAGGCTTGCTTCCGATGCAGCAAGGTCGAGCGTGAACGCGTGATTGTTGTACTGATCCTGATGTTTTTCTCTTTCGTGTTCTGGACGTTTTTCGAACAGGCAGGTAGCTCGGTAAACAACTTCACCGATCGCAATATTGACCGCGTACTCGAAGACTATCAAGTCACGACGGCAGAAGTGGGCTCTGCGATCGAATTCCGCATCGCGCAAACAAGCGACGATCCCGAGTTGCTGAAACTGCCGTTGCTGACACAAGAGCAACTCGGTTATCCCCTCGACAATACAGTGTTCACAATGACCGATCTGTCGCAACTCCGCGAAAAGGCAAGGCAAAGTGAGGCAACTGCGGATGACCTGGCGATCACCTGGGCGATCACGGAGGAACACATCGGCATGGGAGTGGGCGGGGCGGAAATCCCGGCTGCCGAATATCAGGCCGTCAATCCCATCTACATCCTCCTGTTCGGACTGGCTTTCAGTGCACTCTGGGGATTCCTAAGCAAGCGGGGTTGGGAACCCAGTACGCCGGTCAAGTTCGCCGCGGGAATATTGCAACTGGGCCTGGGATTCGGCGCGTTCTGGTACGGGGCACAAATGGCCGACGACCGCGGCATGATGGCTGTTGCATGGCTGCTGCTCGGTTATCTGCTCCACACTACCGGTGAGTTGTGCCTCTCGCCCGTGGGATTGTCCATGGTCACCAGGCTCTCGCCGATGCGTATCGTGAGCACGATGATGGGGGCTTGGTTCCTGGCCACAGCCATTTCGCAGTATGTGGCCGCGGAAATCGCCAAATTCACCGGCGTCTCGGAGGAAAGTGGGGCCGAGCAAGTGATTCCGGCACCGAGCGAAACGGTTGATCTGTACGGGAACGTTTACGGCTGGATCGCCTTGGCCGCCATCGGTTCGGCCTTTTTCTGCTTCGCCCTCTCACCGCTGCTAACCCGCTGGATGCACGAGGAAGTCGACGACTGATACAAAGCCGCGACCGCTGGTCGCGCCCGGGTGGCTGGGGCAAAGCGCAACGGTGCCCCAGTTGCCATGGTCTGGGGCTTCGCTGCGCTGCGGCCACCAGCCACCCACTGGCCGTCGCGATTTTGCGGTTTTCCCCGGGCCGCAGGGGGCTATTGACAGTTCCGGCCGTATGGGGTATAATCAGTCCCTGTTGTCGGCGGCTTGGAACACCGCCGTCCTCGGCGGCTTAAAACACCGCCGTCCTCGGCGGCTTAAAACACTGTCGAGCTTGGGCTCGTTTCTCCATAGCGAAACCCGTTTTTGAGGAGGCCGTCTCATGTTTCGAACCATCGCGTTGTTTGCCGCTGCGCTGTGCGCAGGCGGCGCCCTGTTTGTCGCAGGGCAAGCTGCCGTCGGTGACGAAATCTCGCCGGCAGAGAAAGCGATCGAGAAGGCGCTCGATAGCCAAACCCTAGTGGACTTCATCGAACTGCCGCTGGGAGATGTGGTCGATTTCTTGAAGGATCGGCACGACATCGAAATCCAACTCGACCTCAAGGCCCTGGGGGACGTCGGCCTCAGTAGGGACGAGCCGATTACCAAGGAGTTGAAAGGACTCTCGCTGCGCTCGGCACTGAACCTGATACTTGACGACTTGGAGTTGACCTACCTGATCGCCAACGAAGTCCTACTGATCACCACGCCCGAAGTGGCCCAGAAGCAGCTTTCGACCAAGGTTTATCCGGTGGCCGATCTGATCGACGGCAACGGCGATGCGCTGATCCACTTGATCACGTCGTCGGTCAAGCCGAGTAGTTGGGACGATGTCGGCGGTCCCGGAAACATTACGGGCTGTTCCTTCGGGGGCGCCGATACGGTCGTGATTTCGCAAACCTACCATATCCATCGCGAGATCGTCGAGTTGCTTGCGAAACTGCGGAAAGTGGCCGCCGATAGCAGCCCGACGGCCCGGGCCAGCCTGCAGTCGGATACGCAAGTCTTTTGGCCGCGCAGCGAGGCAGCCAGCAAGATCGAAAAGGCGCTGGCCTCGGAGAGCGAGATGGACTTTGCCGAAACGCCGTTGTCCGAGGTAGTCGACTTTCTGAAGGATCGTCATGGCATCGAGATCCAAATCGACCGCAAGGCCTTGGAAGACGTGGGGATAAGAACGGACGAGCCGATCACGAGGAAGCTCAAGGGGATTTCCTTGCGGGCGGGCCTGCGGTTGATGCTTAGCGAGTTGGAGTTGACTTACGTGATCCAGGACGAAGTCTTGCTGATCACTACGCCGGAAGAGGCCGAAACACAACTTTCGACTGCCATTTATCCGGTGTGCGATCTGGTTGCCGGACCAAACGTATCCCAGCCGCCTCAGGCCGGATTGGCGGCCTTGGCCAAGACAATCAGTCAGACGTTCGCGCCGGACTCGTGGGACGACGTCGGCGGGCCGGGATCTATTTCTACGTTGAACGTCGGCGGCGTGCCGGCGTTGGTCATCTCGCAGACGCTCGACGTTCACGATGATATCGGCGCCTGGTTCACAGAACTCCGCCGCATGGTGGCTTCGTCGAAGACCAAACTCCCGAAACCGGCTCACGGCGGCGGTCGCGGCGGCGGCGGATGCATCCATCATCCGCCGGCCGGCATGGGCGGTGGCGGCGGTTTCGGCGGCGGTTTCGGCGGCGGCGGGGGAATGTTCTGACCTGCTGTCGTTGTGGACTGCCTGCGCAAGACAACAGGGGCGGCCGTTTGGGATGGCTGCCGTCCCTGTTTTTGCAGTTCGTGGCGCGACCACCGGTCGCGGCTTTACATGGGGATTAGCCCTTGTGCTTGGCCCAGTAAGTGGGCATTAGCTCTTCGACCTTTTGTTCGAGTTCCTGGTCGCTGATGGCGGTCATGCGGCCTTCTTTCTCGTATTGGTCCGTGACCCACCGGGCCACCTTGTGGACCTTGATCTTGCTGATGCGATCGTCGCCCGCCAGACCGAAGAAATCGTTGACCCAAAGGGCCACGCCGTCGGTACCCGACTTGTCGGTCAAGGCCACGCGCGGCGGACGGTTCAAGAGCCTGGCCGTGTCGAAGATGTTGTAGATCCGCTCGTCCTGACGCAACCCCCCGGCGTGGATGCCGGCCCGGGTGGTGTTGAAGTAGCGGCCTACGAACGGGAAGTTCTCGGGGATCGGGAAACCGATCGACTGCATGTACTCGGCCAGTTCGGTGATCACCTCGGTCTGGATGCCGCACAGGTCGGCCTTCAGTGCGATGTATTCCATGAGCGCACTTTCCAGCGGCGGGTTGCCCGTCCGCTCGCCGTAGCCGAACAGGGTCGCGTTGCAGGCGTCGCAGCCGTAGAGCCAGGCGCTGGAACCGTTGATATGCACCTTGTGGAAGTCGTTGTGCCCGTGCCATTCGAGCCGATCGCTGGGTACGCCCACCTCTTGGTTGAGTTTGTAGATCAGCTTAGGAATACTTCGCGGCAGTTCGACGCCGGGATAGCTAATGCCGAAGCCCATGGTGTCGCACAGCCGGATCTTGGCCTTCAGGTGGTCGGGGACCTGCTCGCTCATCCGCATCAATCGCTCGGCGAACGGCAGCACGAAGCCCTCGATGTCGGCCCGGGTGATGTCCTCGAAGTGGCATCGCGGTCGCACGCCGGCCTCGAACGCGGCGTCGACCACCTCGCAGTAGCTGTCCATGCACTCTTGGCGGCTCTTGAACTTCGACTTCTGGAAGATGTGGTAGTCGGAACAGCTTGTCAGCATGCCGCTCTCGCCCAGTTCGGCTTCCTTGACCAGCCGGAAGTCACCCTTGACCGCCCGGATCCAGCCGGTGCACTCGGGAAACTTGTGCCCCAGTTCGCGGCATTTGTCCAGCGTATCGCGATCGTTCTTGGTGTAGAGGAAGAACTCGGTCTGCCGGATCACGCCGCTGGGTCCACCCAGCTTGGCCATCAGGTCGTAGATGCGGACCATCTGCTCGAGCGTATAGGGCGGCCGCGCCTGTTGGCCGTCGCGGAACGTGGTGTCCGTGATGAAGAAATCTCGCTTCACCGCGGCCTGCGGATCGAATTCGACCGGCTTGCCGTCGATATACTCGACGATCGGGCCGTTGAACTTGATCAGCGGCGGCAGGTCGTAATCGAACGTGTCTTCCAACAGGTTCGGCTCGGTCGCGTCGACCAGGGGGTGGGAATTGTACTTTTCGGACATCAAGGGTTCCTTATCTTCCAGAATCTGCTGCAAATGAGTTGGTGTTTATACGGTTCAGGGTTCGGGGTCCAGCGTTCAGCACTTGGGATTTCACGCCTGTCCCGGAATACTGAACCCCGAACCCCGAACCCTGAACCCTGAACCCTCTTTGGTCTACTTAGGCGTCGACGCCTTGCTCTTTGCAGGTCTTGGCAACGAACTCGATAGCGTCGCCGACGGTGGTCACCGACAAGGCGGCGTCTTCGTCCATTTCGATGCCAAACTCTTCCTCGAACATGGCAACCAGTTCGACCGCCTGGACGCTTTCGGCGCCCAGATCGACCGTGAAAGTATGCTCGGGCTTGATCTCGGCCGGATCGACGTGCAAAACCTGGGAGGTGACGGAAATGACGCGTTCTTCAACAGTAGCCATAAAACAACTCTCCTATTTCGTGCGTTGAGCAGCCAACAAGCGCCGGCCGCGTTTAACGGCATCGTTGCGTGCCGGTTTGGTCAGGTTGAAAATCTCGTTCCACATGCTCTCCTCGGCCTCGGTCCACTGGCGACCCCGGCGGCTGGTGGCCGTCTTGGCCGTTTCGTAGAGCTTTGCTTTGCCAAAACCCTTGGTGACTACGCCTTCGAGGAACCAGGCGAACGAGGGGATGAACTTCGGCAATAGCTTGCCGGTGGCGGCGATCAAGGTCATGGCCCCCACGTAAGCGCCCGTGTTGAACAGCGTGCCGATCGAGGTCTTCGTGTGGTCGCCGATCAGGGCGCCGACCTTGGTCGACCCGGTGCTGATCGGCTGCTTGCCGTCGAGCACGACCGAGACGCTCGAGTAATCGTTCTTCAGGTCGCTATTGGTGGTCAGGGCCCCGAGGTTGACCCACTCGCCTACGTAGGCATGGCCCAGGAACCCGTCGTGATACTTGTTCGAGTAGCCGTGGATGATCGACTCTTCCACCTCGCCGCCGATGCGACACATCGGCCCGATGGAATTGCCCTCGCGGCATTTGGCGCCTAGGATGATCGACTTCTTACCGATGTAGCAGGGGCCTTCGATGCGGCTGAAGGGATGGATCTCGACGTCTTCATCGATGTAGATCGGTCCCTCGGCCGCGTCGAGCACGACCATCGGATGGATCAACGCGCCGGGCCCCACGTACACGTCCTTCTCGCTGCCGCGGATCGCGCGCGGCTCTTCGATCGTCCCTTCGATGCCGCTACGTCCGGCCGCGGCGAAGTCGATCGTAAGCTGCTCGGGATTGGCCAACACCAGGTCCCACGTATAGTTCCAAACGGGCACGTTTCCCTTGGCAGCAGGGCCTCCGGCGGCGGGTAATTGGGCCTTGGCCGACTCGAGCAGGGCGTCGATCGAGTCGGTCTTCAGCTTGGCCAAATCATCCTGGGCGATTCGGGCGTAGAGCACGTCGCCGTCGGCGTCAGTGGCTACTTCGCTGGGCCCGGTCGTCTCGACGTCGAACCCGGCCGCCTTGACATGCGCCGCGATGACCAGCAGGTCGTCGCCCGCGAGCATACCCGCATCGTTCACCGGCCGGCTGGTCGACGCCCGATAGACCTCGGCCATGTAGGGCGGCACGAAACAGGCCACGTCGGTCGCGCCGGTCTTGTCGACCATCTTGTCGAACAACGACGTCATGCCGCAACGCAATTCCCAGATGGGCCGACTCAGGGCCAGGGGGTCGAAGTGGTATCGCTTCTCGGTCGGTTGATCAACGAAAATCAGTCGCATGCTAAGTGTTCCTTGCTTCCTACGGGGCGTCGGGCATCTTGTCCTGGATCCATTTGTAGTACTCGGCCATCTGCAACGAGCCGGCGGCCTCCTTGTCGACGATGAACATCACGTCGGGGTGCAGTTGCAACGCGCTGGCCGTGACCATGCTGGTGACCGGTCCTTCGATGGCTTGGGCCACGGCGTCGGCCTTGTTCTGGCCGTTGGCCAAAAGGATGATCTTCTCGGCCTCCAGCACGGTCCCCACGCCCATCGTAATCGCGTAGATCGGCACTTCCTCGGCCGAGTCGAAGAATCGAGCGTTGTCGTCGATGGTCTGCTTGGCCAGGGTCTTGATCCGCGTGCGCGAGCCGAGCGAGCTGGTCGGCTCGTTGAACGCGATATGCCCGTCGGTGCCGATCCCCAGGATCTGCAAGTCGATCCCGCCAAGGTCGACGATCCGTTGCTCGTACCACGCGCAGAACGCCTCGTAGTTGTCGGTCGTACCCGAGGGGATGTGGATGTTCTCCTTGGGAATGTTGATGTGCTTGAAGAGGTTCTCGTGCATGAAGTAGTGGTAGCTTTGCGGATGCTTCCGGGTCAGCCCCACGTATTCGTCCAGATTGAAGGTGGTCACCTGCGAGAAGTCGAGCCCCTCCTCGACGTGCAGTCGGACCAGTTCCTTATAAAGCCCCAGAGGGGTCGAGCCGGTGGCCAACCCCAACACGGCGTTGGGTTTAGAGTTAAGCGTCCGAGCCACGACGCGGGCTGCCGACTTGCTCATTGCCTCGGCAGAGTCTTTGACGATGATTTCCATAATTCCTCCTCGGTGGATTGATTCCCATGCTTCGGGTCGCGATGTCTAGAACCCATCAGTATTTCCCAAGACTTCTGTGTTGTCAACCAGCACCACGACGGGGGGAATCTTCCGGGCCGCGCGCTAGGGAGTGTTCTGCATGGCCGCTGAAGCGGCCAGCCCCTTGGGCGCTTTGGGCGGAGATTGAGGGATCGCCTGTGAAGAAGCCCCGTCAGAAATCGTACTCAGCCAACACGCCCGGCACGCCGGCCGCGCGGCTGTCGGGGGTCATCAGGTGCTGGTAGACCCGGTAATCGATGTCCTCGCTGAGAAAACGGCCGTGGCCGTCGCAGAAGATCACAACCACGCCGTCGCCATGACGGCTGGAGGGTCGGGCGTATTTCAGGTCCTGCGGCCGATCACCCACATCAGTGCATTCGTTGATCGGGCTGCACGGGCCGGGGGATTTACGCCAAACCATGCCAAGGTCGGCCTCCGTGGTGTCGCTCCAAAGGCCGGCCTGGATGTTTTCCGAGAGCAGCAACGTGTTCTGGACTCCATCCCACTCCGAGATATGTGCCAAGGAATTCAGCATCGGCTCCCCGTCGACATCGTGATTGAAGAACACGCCATCGGCGAGCATGTCCGAATCGCCCGGAAGCCCGCAGTTGACTACATAGCTGAACGTGGCTTCCGATTGTTCGGGTGGATCGCTGGGGCAGATCAGCAGGTCCATTTCTACAACAGTCGGATTTCCCTCGTGCCATAGCCTCGACAGGTCCCTGCGCTCCAAATAGGCCAGCAGAGGAACCACCCAACTAACCGTGAGCCGCTCCTTGACCGGATCGTCACCAATCCGATTCACATAGCCGGGAAAGTGCCCGTGAGCCGCCTCATAGTTCTGCATGGCCAAGCCGATCTGCCTTTGGTTGTTCAGGCATTGGGCACGACGACCAGGCTCACGTCCTCCTGTATTCAATGCCGAGAGGAGCAAAGCGAGCAACATGCCAATGATGACCAGCACCACCAGAAGCTCGACCAACGTGAAACCAAAACATCTTCGAGCGACCATATCAGCCACCTCTTCCTTTCCCGGTTCCCGGAGTCGGGTTCCGGCTAAGCGACGCGGCCCCGTCATTCGCAATTACGCGGACAACGTCTGCTCCACCACGTCGTGCGGCCCATTGCCGCTCATTATAGCGGAAACTACCCAATTCGGCAACATTTCATAAGAACGAATCTCGCCCCAGCTCGACGCACTGCGGTTCGTCTCCCGCCAGGCTGTTGACCGGCATGTCGACCGGATGAGCCGTCATGGCGTCGCTGGGAACTGTTCCCCGCCCACAACGTGTCCTAGAAACCAGGGGTGTTGGTATCGATTGTCCCAACATTGCACCGCCATGGCCATAAACCTTAACGCCACAACGGGTTATGGCGTTTTTCAGGCGGCGTTGACCGGATTTCGTTAATTTCACGTATTGCGTTTATTGCGTTTGGACGATATACTTCGTTGTAGAGACAAAGGAGGAAACGAGTCATGTCTACACTCACCATGCCCGAACCGGTTACGCCGACGGCTGACGACACCCGGCTGGCGAAAACGTCCAGTCGTCGCCTCGCCCCGTTCTTGAACCGAAATCTGCTGGTCCGGCTCGCGGATACGGACGAGGTGGTCGAATTGCCTGCTACGGCGGTTCGACTTCTGGTCGATCTCCTCTCGGCGATGGCCGAAGGCAATGCGGTGACCCTGATTCCGATCCACGCCGAGTTGACGACCCAACAGGCGGCGGATCTCTTGGGGGTTTCTCGGCCGTTTCTCGTCAAGCAACTTGAAGAGAACGCCATTGCGTTTCGCAAGGTCGGCACACACCGCCGAGTGTTATTTAGCGACCTAATGACCTATAAGCGCGAGATGGATCGTAAACGGCTCGAAACACTTGACGAACTCACCGCTCAAGCCCAAGAACTCGATATGGGCTACTGAGCATGGCGAGCTTCACCGTGCTTTACGATGCGTGCATACTCTATCCCGCCCCGTTGCGGGATCTGCTCATGCATTTGGCGCTGACGGACTTGTTCCGAGCGCGCTGGACTGACCAGATCCACGACGAATGGATCAGGAGTGTTCTCGAGGATCGACCGGATCTGAAACGCGAGCAGTTGGAACGTACTCGGTCGTTGATGAACGCTCACGTGCGGGATTGCCTCGTCGCCGGGTACGAAGGCCTGATCGAAGGGCTTACTCTGCCCGATCCCAATGATCGTCACGTGCTTGCGGCGGCGATCCGTGGCTCGGCCTCAGTAATCGTTACGTTCAACCTTGATGACTTCCCGGCGGAATGCCTGGATAAGCTCGGCGTCGAGGTACAGCACCCAGACGAGTTCATCACCCACCTGATCGACCTTGCCCCGGCTGCCGTTTGCGAGGCGGCCAAAGACCATCGGACAAGCCTCAAGAATCCGCCGAAGACTGTGGGCGAGTACCTCGGCACATTGGCAAGCCTGAGTCTACCGGAAACGGTCAGACGACTTCGTGAATTCAAAGAACTGATCTGAACTTACGCTGGACGCCCGGCAAGATCTCAAGAAAACAGATCTCGCAGCGGCTCGACGCACTGCGGCTCGTCGTTCGCCGGGCTATTGACCAGCGTGCCGACCGGATGGGCCCTCATCGCGTCGCTGGGGAAGGAGCCCAACAGCGAGATCAATTGGCCGGCTTCTTCGACGCTCGGGTCGAGCCAGCGGCGATAATCTTCCGGGGCCAGGATCACGGGCATGCGGTCGTGGATCGGACGGATCAGCTCGTTCGGCTCGGTGGTCAGCAGGGTGCACGACTCGACGGCCGAGTGGTCGGGCCGTTGCCAACTCTCCCACAGCCCGGCAAACGCGAATAGCCGGTCGTCGTGCAGGCGGATGAAATACGGCTGCTTCCCCCGGCCGCGACCTTGCCACTCGTAAAACCCATCGGCCGGCAGCAGGCATCGACGCCGCCGAAACGCCCCGCGGAAGGCCGGCTTCTCGGCCACGGTCTCGGCCCGGGCGTTGATCATCCGGTTGCCGATGCCCGGGTCCTTGGCCCAACTGGGGATCAATCCCCAGCGCGGCCAGACCAGTTCTCGCGTCGGTTCGCTCCCGCCGGGGGCAAGTCGCACCACGGCCACCGGCTGCGACGGCGCGATATTGAACCGCGGCCCGAACGGCGGCAGCTCGAAGATCGCAAAATGCTCGGCCACCACCGAGGCCGAAGCCCGTAAGGTAAAACGTCCACACATGTCGCCGATTGTTCCTTGCGATGGGAATACTCACGCTGTCAATCAACCGGACAGGATAACAGGATGGACAGGATATGGGAATCAGGTCAATCCGACCTCTTGCCAGTTGAGATAGGCATAACAACGGGAACGAAAAGGTCCAAGAAGAGAGAGTTTGGGCGGACAACGGACTACTATTTCATTGGTTTCCCCTTTTCCTCTTTTCCCCTTTTTCCTTTCCCACAACTCCCCCCAATAGACGGGCGAGATTCGGAACAATCTTCATGTTCGTTGCGATCGGACGCCGATGAATTCCCATGTGGCGAATAGTTCGCCCAAATTGTCCTGCTGTGCGCCGAATTGGGGGGGCCATGCTGGTCATCGTTAGCGATTTGCACCTAAACGACGGGTCGACCGGTCAAACGATCTCGCCGGGAGCGTTTGCCATCTTCGCCCGACGGCTCGAAGAGCTGGCCGAGGCCGCCTCGTGGCGGACCGACGGAACCTACCGGCCGATCGAATGCCTCGATCTGGTCCTGCTAGGCGACGTGCTTGACCCGATCCGATCTACCCAATGGTCCACCCGCCCCAACGTCCGACCCTGGGGTAATCCCCATGCGCCGGAATTAGTTAGCCAAATCGCCCACATTACCGGCGATATCCTCGCTCGTAACGAGACCTCGCTGGCCGTGTTGCGGAACTTGGCTTCCGACGGCGGGCTGTCCATTCCGCCCCAACTGCGACGTGCTCAGCCGGACCAAGACGCCGACCGCCAACCGGTACCCGTGCATATTCATTATATGGTGGGCAATCACGATTGGTTCTACCACCTGCCGGGCCCCAACTACGATGCCATGCGGCAGGAGTTGATCGAGCGGATGGGACTGGCCAATCGGGCCAACCGGCCGTTTCCGCACGAGATCGGCGAAAGCGACGAGCTGCTGCAGGTGATGCGTCGCCACAAGGTGGCCGCCCGACATGGCGACGTCTTCGATCCGTTGAACTTCGACGGCGATCGCGACACGGCCAGCCTGGGCGATGTGATCGTGATCGAGTTGGTCAACCGATTTGCCGCCCAGGTCGAGGCCAAGTTGGGCGGAGAACTGCCCGCCACGACGATCGCCGGGCTTCGTGAACTGGACAACGTTCGGCCCCTGATGCTGATCCCCGTCTGGATCGACGGCCTGCTGGAGCGGACCTGCGCGTATCCGGTCGTTCGCAAACGGGTCAAAATCGCCTGGGACCGGCTGGTCGACGAGTTCTTGGAACTGGAATACGTCCGCGAGCGCGACTCGTACTGCCCGTTCGATCTGGTCGACGGCCTGCAACGCGCGTTGAAATTCAGCAAGCGGCTGTCGATCGGCTGGGCCAGTTCGGTCGTGCAATGGCTGGGCGAGATTCGCGGCGCCGGCAGCGAATCCTACTATCGTCACGCGCTGGCCGAGCAGGACTTCCGCAACCGACGCGCCAAACACATCGTCTACGGCCATACCCACGCCACCGAAACCTTGCCCCTGGACGCCAGCTACGCGGAAGGCTATGTGCTCGATCAAGTCTATCACAACGCCGGCACATGGCGTCGCGTACATCGTCAGACGTGCCTGGCCCCGGGCGAGCACGAGTTTATTGCTTCCGACGTAATGACCTACCTGACCTTCTTCGAAGGCGACGAGCGCAAGGGCCGGCCGTACGAAACGTGGTCCGGCACGTTGGGATACCCGTCCACCGAAATTACCGTCCACCGCATCGATCCTGGTAGCACACACCATGTCGCAGGGCAAACCATTTCGACATCAGGTCTACAAGGCCACGCCCCCCACTTCGCCCCATCAACTGTTAATTCCAAAGCCGTCGTCGCTCCTCGTGAGTGACGAGTTCCGGCGACGGATGCAAGCGGTCGGAGAGGCGTTGCGCGAGGCGAACGTGGTCCGGATCTATCTGGTCCACGGCACGTTCGTCGGGCCCGACGCGCTGGGCGTCTTGGCCGAGTTGGCACGCATGTTTCCCGCCGCCAGCCAATCCGTCCGACGCGTGATCAAGCGGGTGGTCGATAAACTGGTCGGCGAGGTGGGAAACTACACCCCCAGCTACGCCCGAGACTTCGAAAACGCCATGCACATCCAGGGCCGGCCCCGGATTCCCGTGCGGCTGTTCAACTGGTCCAGCGAAAACCATCATATCGGCCGGGCCGACGGAGCCGTTCGGTTGCTCGACGAACTGGCCTCGCTTAACCTCGAACCGACGCAGCGCGTGTTGCTGTTCGGGCACAGCCATGCCGGGAACGTGTTCGCCCTGATGACCAACCTGCTCTGCGGCGATCGCCGGGCGGTCCGACGATTCTTTGCCGCGGCCGACATCTACTACCGATGGCCCGTGATCGGCTGCGTCGACATTCCCGTCTGGGGTCGCGTGCGCGATTGGCTCACCGGTCCCGCGCCGCCGCTTTCCGGCAGGGCCTTGGATATGGTCACCTTCGGCACGCCCGTGCGCTACGGTTGGAACTCCGAAGGTTACGGCCGGCTGTTGCACTTCGTCAATCACCGACCGGCCGAGGGCGTGCCCGACTATCTCGCCCCGTTTCCGCCAAAAATCGAAGACGTCCTGACCGCCGCCAACGGCGACTACGTGCAACAACTGGGCATCGCCGGCACGAACGTCATGCCCAGTCTATTCGCCTGGCGAGCGTGGATGGCCGACAACCGACTCAAAGACCTCCTACAAGCCGAGGCCGCCGACTCGCCCGTCGCAGAACGCTTCAAGGCCGGCACCATCGTACCCGACGAAGGCACGTCGCTACTGGTCGACTACGGCCAACCCGAAGGCACCATCGCCGAGCACCTAGCCGGCCACGCCTGCTACACCCGCAAGCGCTGGCTAGTCTTCCACGCCGAAGAAGTAACGCGTCGCTTCTACCGCCGTGCAGTTCGCGCAGCGTGAGCCACGCAGTGGTTGGTGGGCAGTGGATAGTGGATAGTTGTAAGTTGTGAGTGGTAAGTTGTAAGTGTGCCACTGCTTCGCAGAAGCAGTGCTCTGGACGCCGGCTTGGCTATCAGCTGTCAGCCATCAGCAAGAACGCAAACTTCCGTCGCTTCTTACTGCCTACTGCCTACTGCGTACTGCGTACTGCGCACTATCCACTAACCACTGCTTCCCGCCCACTGCTTAGAACCCCCACATCGCCATCAGCTCATCCACGGCCCGCGCGGGCCGACTGTGCCGCGGCGGCTTGCCATGCCGAACCGCCTCGAACTGCGCGATCCAACCCGTCTCGACCGGCGCACTCTTGCCGGGCAAGGCGCAAAGATCACCCTCATAGATCCCGTCGCCGAACAGGCTGGCTTCGAGCATCATGAAGATGTCGGGGCCTTCCACCTTGTGGTTGCCATCGAAGTCTCCCGTTCCCCAGACGGCGGCATAGGTTCCGTCCGGATTGAGCACTTCCCCGTCGCCGAACAAGCTGGCCTCGAGGATATTGAAGATATCCGGCCCTTCGACCAGCCGGTTGCCATCGGTGTCGCCTGGAGCGGCCTGGAAGAGGTCAACATTTACGGCCGTGACCGAGCCTGGGTTCCCAACGTAGTTGACACCCTGATGGAACACTCCGTAGTCCAGATGCTCACCCGCCAGCGGCTCGACGTCAAACGTTCCCGTGATTCCCCCAGCGACCGTGATAATCGACCGCGTACAATCACCCCATTCTCTCTGGCTGAAGTCACCCAGGAAATCGCCTGCCGCTACCGAAAGCATACTACCGGGTCCCAACACAACACTCCCATCTCCGGCAATCAGTCCCTCACTGCCGGCCATGGCCGCCTGGGAAACATCCGGCACATTCAGTTCCCCGGCAATCGTCAGCGTCTGCCCGACATCGACCCGAACCTGACCGCTTTCGACAGTCAGCGAATAGACCTCAATGTCACCCGGCACAGTAACCGTATCCTCCCGAACCACGGCTGCGGTGGTGCTATTGGGCACGTCGTTTGACGGATTACCGGCCGCATCGACCCACCGCGCTGGATCGCTCCAATTCCCAGGCCCTAATCCGTCCCAGTGGAGGTGTTCATCGTAATTACCAAAGTCGATGCCTGAAACCACCTCGCCGGCATCGACATGCACGGTGTGGACCTTGCTTTCCCAGTACCGCCGGGCGAATACGCCCTCGTTGTCACCGGGGCCGTTCCCGTGCCAGACAATCACGTAGTTTCCGTCCGGATCCATTGCAATTGAGGGAAGGTACTGCGAGCCGGAAGGCGTTTCGTTCACCTGGAACTCAATCTCATCTTCCCATTCTCCCGAACTATTCGACCGCCGTGCGAAGATACCATAGTCAGGGGGATCCGGGGGATCGGTATCCTGACCAAAACTCGTCCAGGTGACAACAAACGTTCCATCATCGGCCATGGCAACGTCGGGATGTTCTTGATGTAACGGTGTGACGGTATTGACCGGAACGACGTCGCCCAAAGGCTGTCCATTCATATCGAATCGCCGTGCCAAAACATCGTTGGCATCTTGCTCACTCATCCAGACGACGACGAAGTTCCCTGCTGCATCGAATGCGGCAGACGGAGCGTAATCAAGGGGACCGCCATCGCTGTAAACGTCGATTTCACTGCCCAGGCGGTTCTCGTTCCCCTGGGCGTCGAATAGCTGTCCGCGAATGTGGTAGCCCGTACCGTCCGGATCCGCGCCCCACACGATCAGGAACTTGCCCTGCTTCGACATGGCTGCAGACGGTGTGACCTCGTACTGAACGGGATTCGCGCTGACACGGAACTCATTGCCCTTGGGATCTCCGTTGGCGTCATACTGACGAGCGTATACTCCTTCCGCGTGGCTCTCCCAAGTGATCACGAACTCACCACCGCCGTCCATGGCCACCGACGGCGAATGCTGGTTCCCCTCTTGCACGAGATTGTTGACCAATAACTCTGGGCCGTCAGAGGTGCCATCCCACCTAAAGCGGCGGCGGACAACGGCATACCCGTCGCTATCCATACCTTCGCTAGCCCAAGCAACCACAAAGTTGCCCGCATCATTGATCGCCACGGCCGGCCCATACTGCTCTCCGTCGGTGACCGAATTCACCGGGATCGCGTTTCCCAGTGGGGTCCCGTCCGCCTCGAACCGTTGGGCATAGATTCCCCGCCTATCTGTGTCCAGGCCCTGCCAGACGATTACCAAACGTCCGTCGGCATTCATTGCGGAGGTTTCACTGGCGATAACTGTTTGCTCATCGTCATCGGGGGAGTTAACCAGAAACTCATCGGACGCCACTTCACCGGGCCAAAGGGGATATGTCTGCTGCCAACCGGTTCGCAGCACCTCGGCCACGATGTACGTCCCCGCGGGAAGATCTTCAAACGAGTATTCTCCACGCTGCCTGGTCTGGCGGGACTGCTCGTCCGAATCCCAAAGCCCGTTTTCGTTCTGATCCAAGTAAACCGTCCACCAAGGCATTCCCGGTTCATGCTGATCCCGAATCCCGTCGCCATCACGGTCCTTGAATACCGTGCCGTGGATTTCGCCCGGTTCGCCCTGGAATTCGTACGCCCCCATGTCGACAACTGGGGGTGTACCGTTGCCCGTATCCGGCGTATTCGGCTCGTCCACAAAACGAGGATTCCCGTCGAGATCGGTAACAACTGATGTCGGGACTGCCGAATTGTTTCCTGCATCGATGGCAGGCGAACCAAGCAGCAAGTGCAAATCGCCGTTCTGCGGATCAACGAACTGCGGATCCGCGTCAATATTCCCCTCGCCGGGCCAACCGCCCTGGATGTCCAAGCCGCCCTGGATGTCACTGTAGGTGATCGATGGCGCCACACCGGAGAATACGTGAATCTGCGGGTCGGCAGGGGCCACGTTGCCCCAGACGATGGCGTTGTTCAGTGTGAGGCTACCGTCGAAGGCATCGATGGCGCCGCCGGCAACAGTAGCAGTGTTGTTATAGAACGTCGCGTTCGTGATCGTGAGCGCGCTGTGGTCGTTGGCCAAAGCACCTCCGTTGACGGCCGAGTTCCCGGCGAAGACCGTGTTGATGAAACTGGACGTCGAGTTGTGGCTAAACACGGCGCCCCCTTCTTCGGCCGCCGCGTTGTCCAGGAACAAGGACTGCGCCACCGTTGCCCCAGTGGGCGTGGGCGATCGCTTCCGTGCGGCCATTTCGAAGTGGTGAGCCTCGACCAAACCAGTGTCGGACGCCTGAACGTCGGTTTTGAGTCTCATGCCAGTGACACCGGTCCAACCATCATCTATGGATTCGTGAACATCGTATACTTGCCAAGTCGACCAATTATGATACGCCACCACTATCCAGGAGCCATCAATGCGCAAACTGATGTATGCCCAGGCCCTCGCACCGCCGTTGACAGCCACAGAGGTCGCGGCGCCGAGCGCGTACTCGATTTTCTCGATTGAGGTCTCCGGGAAAGTGATGGTCGCCTGAATGTCGCCCTTGTGTGCGAAGTCGTGCCCCTCCCCATACACGCTGATTTCTTGGGCTTTGGTGTCCCAATCGTCGTCACGAATGGTTTCAGGCCCTTCCTCCAGGACCCCGCCGTTGGATGCCTGGCAAACGTCGACCAACGAGCCTTCCGCCTCGTTGGCCAAGGCGCCCCCATTGCGTGCCCGGTTGCGGCGTAAAGTGACATCATCGATTGTTAGTGTTCCAGAATAGTTGTACATGCCGCCACCGCGGTCGTGCGGCGAGGAATTCCCATCGGCATTGCCGCCGGTGATCGTCAGGGAGTCAATCGCCACGTCGGTCACTCTGTCGGCATAGACGACGTGGTAGGCGTCGCCCTCGGAAAAGTCGCCACTCGCATCCAGATCGCCCGATAGAATCGTTTCGCCCCCATGGCGGGAGTCGAGATCTGGCTCATCGCCGAAGAATCCGCCGTACAGCGAAACGCTGTCGAGCATCGAGAAGGTGGCGGTGCGGGGATCGGCTGGGTCGGTTTCGGCGGTCGGCTTGTAAGTTCCCTCGGCGATCCAGATTGCGGTGATGTCGTTTGCTCCGTCGCCGGCGGTGTTGAGCAACGCGGCCTGATCGAGTGCATCTTGTAAATCGGGATAGGCCGTTTCCCAGGCCAGCCCGTCAGGCGCGGGTGCCACACTGTCGGCGTCGACGTGCAGCGTACCGATCGATAATAGCCAGCGGCCTTCGAGTGGCTCGATGCGCAACGGGCGCCGCTTGGGCAAGAGACGGTTTTCGCTGGGCGCGGAAAAGAGCTCTCGGAGTCGGGCGAAGCTTGGTCGCATGACACTTGCCTCCGATGCGAGCCCGTATTGTTTCCGAAGAGAAAAGAGATATGCCCCTGAGACTAACCGCTACCAGCGAGTTATGTCAAGCATTTTGCGAAAGTAACTGACGAATACCTCCGTGGCGGGGTTTCGTCATGAAGAGACCACGGATTACGCGGATGTCGCGGATAGAAATAGGCCGACTATGGCAGTCTGCTGCTTCCCATCCGTGTTATCTGTGTAATCCGCGGTTCGATGTGCGGGGTTTCGCATTTGTAGCACGCCTGGTCTGGACAGGATTACAGGATAATCAGGATAAGGGGGAGGAAAAAGGGGAAAGACGGGAAAAGGGAAAAAAGAAGAAGCTGAAAGCTGATAGCCGACTGCTAAGCCGGTGGCAAGAGCACTGCTTCTGCGAAGCAGTGGCACACTCATAACTTACAACTCACAACTCACAACTCACAACTACTTCTCACTCCAAGGACCTTGCAGATCGAGGGTGAAGTTCAGTGTGCTTAGTTCGGGGACTTCTTTGGTGTCGTCGGAACTGCTGGCTTTGGCTTGGACTTTGTTGAAGGCGGTTGCTTCGTAGAGGAAGTCGAGGGCCGCGTTGGAGAGTCGGGCCCAATTGCCTTGGGCCTGCAGTAGGTCGGGCTGGGGGGAATCGTTCAGATAGGCCTCGTCATGGCCTTCTTGTGACCCATGGCCGTAGACTTCTTCGAAGAACTTGGCCCGATTGTAGAAGCCGCCACCGAATTCGCCGAACATCACGCCACTATCGGCGGCGGTGACGAACGTGTCGTCGCCGGTCGAGTCGTACAGCTCGGCCCGATCGTGACCGCCGTTGTTGGCAAAGGCGTGCACCTGCTCGAACCACTTGGCCCGATTGTAATACACGCCCGGATTGAACAGGGCCCCTTCGCGCCAATCGCCGTAGAACAGGTCGTCGTCGGGCGAGTCGTAGAGCTTGGCCACGTCATAGCCGCCGGACGTGCCGTAGGCGTGCACGCCGTCGAACCGATGGGCGTGATGATGGAAGCCCTCGCCGGAAAGCGAGCCGTAGGTCGGCGTGGCTACGAACAGGTCGTCGCCGGGTGAGTCGTAGAGCTTGGCGATGTCGTACCCACCCGCGTCGGCGTAGCCGTGCACGTTCTCGAAGTGCTTGGCCCGTTGGAAGTAGTCCGCGGCGATGATCCCGCCGTCGATGGTCGTACCCCAGAAGACGTCGTCACCGGGCGAGTCGAAGAAGTCGGCCCTGTCGTCTCCTCCGTTGTTGGCATAGGCGTGGATGGCGTCGAAGAACTTGGCTCTGCGGTAGAATCCCTCGCCCGAGATGACCGCTTCGGTCGGGTTGGCGTAGAACATGTCGTCGCCGGGGGAGTCGTAGAGCTTGGCCGTGTCGTTTCCGCCCTCGGTGGCAAAGGCGTGGACCGAATCGAAACCTTCCGTGTGGACCTCGAAGCCGTCGCCGGTCAGTCCGCCGTAAACGGGCGTGGTTACGTAGAGGTCGTCCCCGGGCGAGTCATACAGTTTGGCCGAGTCGTTCCCACCGGCGGTGGCGTAGGCGACCACGAACTCGAAGTCGGAGGCCGTGGCCACCAGCGTAGGTGTCTGTAGCGTGCCGCCGGCGGGGAAGCCGACGAACGTGTCGTCACCGGCCGAGTCGTAGAAGGTGATCGAGTCGTGCCCGGCCCCGCCGTCGAAGCGGATCTCCTCGATCGCCGCGGCGCTGAACTGATAGTCCACGCCGTTGATGACCAACTTACGCGGCTCGGTGGCGCGGTAAGTAACCTGCTCGTCGAAATCGCTGCCGGCGACGGTCACCAACGAGCCGTGCTGCCGCACCAGATTGAGCAATTTCACGTCGACCGGTTCGCTGCTGCCGCGCAGTCGGAAGTAATACGACTGCCCGGCGGTCACCGATTGATCGATTCGCCGCGTGCCGTTCTGCACGGTCGAAGTGGCCAGCAGGGCGGGGATATGGCCCTCGGCGGGGATCTGATCGTAGAGGGTCAGATCGACGTTGCCGATCGCCGGGGCCTCGACCACCAGGGTCAACGTACCCTCGTGCGTGGTCTCGAGCCAGAACCATCGCCCCTCGGTGCTGGGTGTCACGTTGTCGAGTTGCCGGTAATCGACCGGCCCCAAGGCCGTGATCGGCACGCCCGAGTAGTTGGCGAAATCGAGCTTCTCGATCACTTCGCCGGCCGCGATCCGCAGGACGTGCTTGTCGGGCACGTTGCCCATGGCCAGGATCCCCTCGGCCAAGGCCATCACGTCGAGCCGGGGGAAGTCCAAATTGGTGTGGACCACGTTGTCGTCTTCATTGTCGCCGTCGCGGACGGTTACGCCCGTGTCGCGTAGCAGTTGGCTGAACTCGCCGGTCGTGAGCCTTCGTCCGAGATGCTCGACGGCCAACTGCTGGGCCACGGCGGCGATGCCCGTGATATGGGCCGAGGCCTGACTGGTCCCGTGAAAACTGGCCGCCCCGCCGTCGAGCTTGGGCCCGGTAATCGGTCCGCCGGGCGCCAGGATGGTCGTCAAGGAAGCGTGGCGCTGCGAGAAGGGGGTGATTTGATCCGGTACGGTCGAGAACGATTCGGCGTCGGGTGTGTTCTCGTCCTCGTCGTCGTCATAGCGGTAACCGCCCGAGGTGGTCGTGTAAACGGCCCCCACCGAGATCACGTTGGGATCGGCCGCCGGATAGGCCACGCCCGGGTTGCTGTCGTGCTCGAAATACTCGTTGCCCGAGGACGCCGCCACGATCACGCCCATCGAGGCCAGTGTGCTCAGTTCGTCGTCGATCCCGTAGAGCCGTTGCGGCGAGGCGTGATTCTCCTGATCGCCCAGCGACATGTTCACGCTGGCGATGTTGTAGGCGAAGGCGTTGTCGATAATCCACGTCAGGGCTTCCTCGACGTTGGTGAAATCGCCGGCCCCTTCCCCATCCATCAGCCGCAACACGATCAGATCGGCGCCGGGCGCCATGCCGGGATAGGTCTCGTCCTGCGAGCCGATCACGCCGGCCACATGCGTGCCGTGCCCGTCCTCGTCGGCCGCGATCGGGTCGCCGTCGACGAAGTCGTACTGGTAGACGATCCGGTCGGCCACGCCGTCGCCGTCGGAGTCGGGCCCGAAGAACGGATGATCGGCATCGATGCCCGTATCGAGAATCACGGTCGTAAATCCCCGCCCGTCCAAAGAGTCGAACCGCCCATCCTCGCGCAGTTCACTCAGCCGAATCAAATCGGCCGCCGCATCGATCAAAGAAGCCGTACCCTGCGGGACAGGGTTGCCGGAGGGGTAAAACCCGCCGATCTCCACCCTGTCACCGCCGGAAGTCAGATGCCAGTTCACGGTGCCGCCAGTTTGGTTAAGCCTCGTGCCTGCCCAATCACCAACCCAATCGTCGGAGTCAACTACGGGCTGAGTGGCTTTGGCTTGCCATCCGTCGGGGAGGACTTGGTCGACGACGTAGGAGCCGGGTTCGAGTCCGGCGAAGTAGTAGTTGCCCGTCTCGTCCTCGGGGGTCAGCGGGATGTCTTCCCAGGTGACCATGCTCGGCTCACCGTTGTCGAACCGCCCGTTGCGATTCAAGTCGAGATAGACGGTAACGCCCGGCATCCCCGGCTCATGCTCGTCGTAGACCCCGTCACCATCCATATCATGCCAAGCCGCCCCCCAAAACCCGGGCGCAGCCAGAACGGTCAGTTCATCGGTGGTGCTGTCGGTGCCCACGTTACCGATCGCATCGACGGCCGAGACCGTCACGTCATACACGCCCGGCGCCAGCGGCGGGTCGATAATCCACTCGTCCAACACCCACGACCCGTCGCCCTGATTGGTGGCCTCGTACGTATTTCCTCCGACCGTCACGTCAACAGGCACTTCCGGCTCGTCGATCCGACCGAACAGTCGCGGCGATCCCTTGAACGAGGGCCATTGCTCGACAGTAACCACCGGCGGCGTTGCGTCGACCCGGAGTGGGAAGCTAAACGGTTCGATCGGCGTTCCTTGCACGTCGACGATAGCCCCGGCGGCAATAGCCACGGTCTGCACTCCATCGGCCAGTCCGCCGGGCAGGTCGAACACGACCGTATCGCCATCCACGACAGTCACTCCCACGGCCGTCAGCCCGCCGACCGTCAAGTCTTCCGCGTCGAGCGACTCCAGCAGCAGGTTATGATTGAAGTCGATCGTAATCTGGCCGAGATTTGGTCCCACGAGATCGTTCGGTAAAGGATCGCCGGCGGATGCCGCAAAACTGGCCCCACTGCCGCTAAGTCCTTCGACGTTCAAGACGTATTCACCCGGCATCTCGTCGGCCGAGAGGATTCTTACCGTATACTGTCCCGAAATGTTCGGGGTATAGGAGATTTCGGCGTTTCGCCCGTCAGACGCACTGTTGTCGTCGCTGGCAACCAGTGTGCCGGACGGATCGTATACTTCAATGATCGGATCCAGCAAGTTGCCAAGCTCACCAGTTCCACGCGCGGGCGTGTCAGTCGTCAGGTGAAGCGTCTCGCCCGTCTCCATGGCAAGAGGGTAATCGGTCTGCGCCGGAGGTATCTGCCGGGTAAACACGTGTGCCCCGCCGACTATTGAGCCCGAGGGGTCTTCCCAATTGGCCCCGACAACAATCTTGTTGGCGGTCATGGAAACTGATCCAGCCCACCAACCGCGCGCAGGAAAACTGTCTATAGTCAACTCGACAGGCCCTGTCCAGCTCGAATCGCTCTCTTCAAAGATGAATGCACTGTGATCACCAAGTGCTGAGACAATCGCGGTGCCGCCGCTGATGGCAACACCCGCGCCGAATTGTATGATAGTGGGTTCGATTCCTTTCAATGTGGCAACTTGTATCCAACTTCCGCCAAGGTCTCGGAAGAGGTATGCGGCACCATAGTTGTCGTCGGTTCCCGGTGCCCCGACAACTGCTGCATCGCCACTGATAGAAACTGACTTTCCGAAAGCGTCGACATCCGCAGTGCCGTCGGCGACTAACTTGGCGACCTGCGTCCAGCCCGAGCCGCTCTTCCGGAAGATGTACGCGGCGCCAGAACCCCGATTGGCATTTCTTGCGCCGACAATCAAAGTGTTACCGCTGAGCGAAACGGAATTACCAAAGCCATGCGCATAATCGCCCTCGGGTAACAACTTGGCAGTCTGTATCCAATGCCCTTCTCTCTCTTCAAAAACGTATACCGAGCCCTGATTGCTACTGGGGAAATCGTCTTGTGGTGAACCAATGATGGCCATGTTCCCACTGAGGAAAACGCTGGTCCCGAACCAGTCATTCGCCCCGAAGTCAGTAGGCTTCAACTTGGCGACCTCCGCCCAGCCGGAACCCGTTTCCTGAAAGACATAAGCGGATCCACGTCCGCCAATGAAACTAGGGGACCCAATGATGGCCGTGTTTCCCTCCATCGAAACTGCCCTGCCGAACAGCTCACGGGCTGCAATATCTTCCGGCAAAAGGGTGGCAGCTTGTGTCCAGTCCGAGGCATCCTGCTCAAATACGTAAGCCCCGTAATGTTTGGATGTAGAGGAAATTGAGCCGATGATCACTCTGTCACCGCTAATGGATACTTGATCAAAGCGGACTTCGACGCCTTCCGGGTCAATGGGCAACAGTGTGTCCTGCAGGGTCCAGGGGCCATCGGGAACGGGATCCAAACGGCCCAGAACCGTTCTGTTGGATGAGATGTCCCACTGAGACTTGGCCCAACCGTCGCCCGCTGTGATGTTGAAGTCGGCATCGCGGGTGACCACGAGACTGTAGTCGGCCGCTTGACCGCTGATATGTGCGTAGTAGGTGGTCGGCGTGGCGTCGGCGGTCTGGTCGACGAAGTTGTTGATCACTTGCTCGACGTTGGACGCCGAGACGCCTAGGGCCAGCAACGTGCCGTCGGCGGCGTAGAGTTCGAGTTTGACGTCGGCGAAGGTGTCGGTCGTTAGGGCCACGGTTGCCGATTGGCCGTCGGTCAAGTCGAAGCGGTACCAGTCGGTGTCGGTGAATAATGTTCCGAGGACCGCGCCGCGGTCGGCCGTTTCGGTGTCCAGCGGGATGAAACTGGCATCGAGGTCGGCGGCCGTTGCCAGGGTGTCGTTCGGCTCCATCTCGAGCGCCGCGTTGAGGATTACGCGGAGCGAGTATGGGCCGTCGGTTTGCGAGGTGCTGCCGATGGTCAGGGTGTACGTGTCGGACTCGTCGATCGCGACCGATTGCAGTAGGGTCGGCTCGCTGGCCAGTGTCTGGTTGTCGGAATCCTTCAGCGCGACCAAGGGAAGCAACGTGTCGGACGGGTCGACCACCACCGTGATCGTCTGACCGGCGTCCAACTCCAGCGTGAATTCGTCGAACTCCGCCGAGTCGGTCAGTTCACGGTCGATCGACGCCTCGTAGATCAAACTCCCCAACGGCTCGACCGGCACAAACTGTCCGGGAAACGGCTCGACCGAGAGCAGTCGACGATCTTCCAACGGTTCGACACGCAAACGACGACCGTGCGGCGATCGCGAAGCAACGGAAAGGCGGGAACGTTGGGCCATGGCGATGAGGAATACGCGGTGGTTGCGAGGATACCCCAAGAGACAGTACCCCATTCTATCATGCTTGCGAGGATGCGCCAAACGTCTGTACAGGGATTCGGCGGAAATCCTGGAAGTTTTGCGGCAGGAAGGTGTAAGGTGTTGGGAGGAAAGGGGTTAGGGGTCAGGGGCTAGGGGTTAGGAAGAACGCCATGCCATGACGCTCGGCGTCGCTAAAGAGATAAATGCGTGAAACGCACCAATCCCCTACGGCTCGGTCGGTTGGTCGGCCGGGGTTGCGATTTCTTGGTAGCGTTCTGGCGAGGTGTCGACGAACCATTTGCCGTCGACCCTCTTGAAGAAGATGGTGCGCATGAAAGATCCGCCCGCGTAGCCGGACCGCTGGGCCTCGGCCAGATCGCCTTCGATCCGCAGATCGGCCAGTTGGACCTTCAGCGTCGAGGAAGGGGCCGCGGCCGGCGCTTGACCGCCCAACTCCTTGGCCATCTCTGCCTGATGACGGTCTTCGACTTCCGCATACAGCTCGAACAGGTCGTCGGTCATCTCGACCACTTTCGGCATGGTGGCTGCCCGCCAAGCAAAGCGTCCAACTGGTGACGCGGGCATACCGGCCCAAAGCTGCTCGAGCTGCGCGTCGTCGATTCCATGTTTCTTGAACAACTCGACCCAAGTGGGATCATCATGGGCCTTTTTCACGGCGGTCATGACGCTTTCGCTGGCTCCGATGAGCTGGGACTCTGGCGTAAATGCGCTCAGGTAAGCTTGCCGCTGGTTATTCACGGTTCCCCAGGCCATCACCGCAAAGGCCGCCTCCGGCGTGTCGTAACCCGTGCGACTGTAGTTGCCGTCCAGGACGTCTTGCGGAACGCTCAACGCCACCGTCTCGCGGGGCGACGCATCGTTCGTCGGCGTGCTCAGGCGAGCGATCGTGTAGACGCCCAGCAGTACGATCACCGCAACCGCCGCCACGATGCCGATGAGGATCGGATTGACCTTCAGTTGCGTGGAGGCCGACTTCTTTTTCTTCGTCTTCGCCGGAACGGGTGAGCCGAGAGGGCTTCCGGCCGGGGTGTCCAACGGGGAACCTTCCGGCACGGCGGGTAGCTCTTCGCCGTCGAACAGGTCACCCAAGGCGTCGTTCGATGTCTCGGCCTGGGGGATGGCGATGGCTTGGCCGCACTTGCACTTGGCCTGTTTGCCGGCCAATTCGTCGCGAAGGTTGTACTTCTTGCCACATTGAGAACAAGTGATCGAAATGGGCATGGCTCGACTCCTATAAGACCCCAACGGTTCGAAGATCCTCCCACCATGGTAATCGGCCGGTCATGCCGCGGTCAAGCCGGCCCGGAATGTGACGCTCGGTGGGCGGAGCCCACCCTACTTGTCCTCAATAGACGGCTGCCCGACGAAAGTTCCGTCGCGACTGGCCAAACGGCAGCAGATCGACTATGGTTTAGGTACTCTATCCCCGTTGTTTTTCGCACCAAAGCCCACGGACTGCCGTCTGTGGGATGGTTTCGGTGCGGCAACCTGACCACGAACCGACCGGAGACTCCGCGATGTACAAAGGATCCACCACGCAGGGCACCCGCCGCCGCTTCCTCACAACGACCGCCGCCGGTATGGCCGGTTGGGCCGTGGGGCAGAACACCCAAGCTTCGGCAGCCGACCCGCGCACTGTGCAGAGCGAAACCGGCAAAGTGACCCAACTGACCGACCATCTCTTGGTTTATCAGGGCCCGATCAACGTCGGCATTCTTCGCGACGGTGACAAAGCCCTGCTGATCGACTGCGGCGATGCAAGCGTGACCGGGGCACTGAGTGATTCGGGCATCACGTCGATCGATCGCGTGCTGTTCACGCATCACCATCGCGATCAGGCCTGCGGTGCGGCCGAGTTGGTTGCCGCCGGAGCCCGACTGAGTGTTCCGGCGGCCGAGAAAGAATACTTCGACAACGTGGAAGCCTATTGGACCGATCCGAAGAGTCGCTGGCATATCTACAATCAGCATCCGCATCACCTAATGTTGGCCGACTCGGTGCCGGTCGACGCGACGCTCAACGACGGTGAGCAACTGAGCTGGGGTCCGGCCAAGATTCGTGTGATCTCCACGCCCGGACATACCGACGCGTCGATCAGCTACCTAGTCGAGGTCGACCAGCAGCGGATCGTCTTCTGCGGCGATGCGATCTACGATGAAGGACGAATCTGGGAGCTTTACAGCCTGCAAAAAGGGATCACCACGACCGACTACCACGGCTTTCTCGGCGCCCGGGAGGAACTCCTTGAGGGCCTCGGCCGGATCAAGGCGCTGCAGCCCGACCGGCTGGTCTCTTCCCATGGGGGTGTGATCGACAACCCGGCCGCGGCGATTGACGCCCTGGCCGAGCGCTTAAAGCAGTGCCATGACAAGTACGTGGCCATCTCGTCGCTTCGACATTATTTCCCCAACATGTTCACGGAGTTTGCCGGCCGGAAGGATCACATGGCGATCCGCCCGGGCAAAGCCGTTCCCGGCTGCCTGCGGCATTTCGGCACGACCTGGGTGCTGATCTCCAAAGACAAATCCGCGCTGGTGATGGACTGCGGCAGCCCGGCAGTGATCGACGAGATCAAGAGGCTGCTCGAGGCCGGTGAGATTCGTTCCGTGGAAGGCCTTTGGGTGACCCACTACCACGACGACCACGTCGATGCAATCCCCAAGTTCCAGCAGGTGTTCGACTGTCCTTGTATCACCGACCGTCATGTGGCCGAAGTGATCGGCAACCCGACTGCATGGCGGCTGCCCTGCATCTCTCCCGGCCGGGCTCGCGTGGATCGGATCACCGAGGAAGGCCAGTCGTGGCCGTGGCACGAATTCCAGTTGACCGCCTATCATTTCCCCGGGCAGACCTACTATCACGTCGGCCTGCTGGTCGAGAGAGACGATCTGCGAATGTTCTTTGCCGGCGACTCGTTTACCATGGGTGGCATCGACGACTACTGTGCCCACAACCGTAACTGGCTGGGCCAAGGCGTGGGCCTCGACCGTTGTCTGGCCCTGTTCGAGAAGCTGCGGCCGACACACATCTTCAACTGCCATGTCGACGTGGCCTTCGATTTCACTCCCGAGCAGATCCGCTTCATGCGTCAGAATCTGGCCGAGCGGGAAGATCTTTTCGGGCAGCTCTTCCCCTGGGACCATGCCAACTACGGCATGGACGAGCCGTGGGTCCGCTGTTTCCCGTACGAACAACGTGCCACACCGGGCAAAACGATCGAGGTTCAAGTCGTCGTGACGAACCACTCCAACTCGTCGCGCAAGACGGCCTGCCGTGCCGTGTTGCCGAAGAGCCTAGGCGGCACGTCCGGCGAGTGGCGGCACATGGTCACTGCGGCAAAGCAGGACGGCGAACTGTCCATTTCGATCGAAATCCCAGCCGACGCCCGACCCGGCCGCCACGTCATCCCCATCGACCTACAGGATGTCACCCGCTCGTTGCCCCAGTTCACCGAAGCGATCGTCGTACTGTAGGGTGGGCTCCGCCCACCAAATCAACACGACAGCCATCATCTTCCAAGTTACAGAATACTAGGCTTTGTCGGAAAACGCCTTGTGTGGCACGCCCCTGAGCGAAGCGAAGGGCGTGGATGCCCTGTTTGCAAGCCCTATCCACCACGCCCTTCGCTTCGCTCAGGGGCGTGCCACACGCAC
>SDBV01001930.1_pt1 | contig 31114 bp, 28 predicted proteins | sample 2277081 | NCBI WGS metagenome assembly SDBV01 (sample SAMN10402039, study PRJNA504765) | marine sediment metagenome | isolation source: marine sediment core GS10_PC15, 223 cmbsf | place: Arctic Ocean: Southern Knipovich Ridge | collected 2010 | reverse complement strand
TGTTTGAATGCCTGAATGTTTGAATGCCTGAATGTTTGAATGCCTGAATGGCTGGATACTTAAATGGTAGAGTTACTCCTTGCGTCAGTGTGCCTGCGCCGAAACCCCTTCTACCTCTGCTACTTCTGCCAGGCCGTTTTCATCAACCCCTGTGATCCTGATTTCTTTAATTTCATTTATTAATACGGGATCATAGTTGGCACTTACGCGGATATAGTTTTCAGTGAAGCCATGTATTTTACCTTCTTCAATATCGTTTTCGAAAAGTACGGATGCTGTTTTACCAACAGATTGCGAATAGAAATATCGTCTCTTTTTTTCTGATAGCGTTCGCAGCATTTTACTTCTTTGTTGGCGTTCTTTCATGGGAATAGATCCTTCCATTGTTGCCGCCAGGGTATTGGGACGCTCAGAGTATGTAAATACATGGAGATAGGAAACATCCAGCTCATTCAGGAATTTGTATGTCTGAAGAAAATCACTTTCAGTCTCTCCGGGGAAGCCAACAATCACATCAGCGCCGATACATGCGGATGGTAAAATTTCTTTTATGGCCGACACTTTATCAAGATATAAATCCGTGAGGTACCTGCGGTTCATCCGCTGGAGTACCTTATCCGATCCTGATTGTAAAGGAATGTGGAAATGAGGTACGAACCTGGAAGATCCGGCAACAAATTCTATGATTTCAGAAGTGAGGAGGTTAGGCTCGATGGACGAAATGCGATACCTGTCGATACCTTCAACTTTGTCCAGTTCTTTTAGAAGATCAATAAATTTTTCACGACGTTTTCCCTCAATAACGCCAAAATCACCCGTATTAATACCGGTAATTACCACCTCTTTTACATCCGTTTCGGCAATTTCCTTTGCGGTGCTGATTATACTTTCTATTGTATCACTCCGGCTTTTGCCTCGCGCCAAAGGAATGGTACAGAAAGAGCAGCCATAATTGCAGCCATCCTGTATTTTTAAAAAAGTCCTCGTCCGGTCAGCCATCGACCAGGAGGGATTGAACAGGTTTGCCTCTGCGATTTCCGATGCAAATACGCTGGTTTTTACGGGCCGCTCAAAAGAATCAATCAAATCAAGCAACCTGAATTTTTCTGCTGCGCCCAGTACCGCATCCACTCCCTCTATTTCTGATATTTCCTTTGGTTTGAGCTGCGCATAACAACCCACAATGGCAACATAGGCATCAGGCGAAATGCTCCTGGCTTCCCTTACGATCTTTCTGCACTTTTTGTCAGCGTTATCAGTGACCGAACATGTATTGATGATAAAAATATCCGGACTTTCAGAAAAACCCACTTTTTTGTAGCCCTTGTCTTCAAACATTCTTGAAATTGTTGATGTTTCAGAATAGTTGAGTTTACAACCTAACGTATAAAATGCTACTTTTTTCATCCGGTTTTATTGGGATGCAAAAATAGTAAATAGTCTTTAACTCTTGCGTCTTGACTTTGTGAATTATGAATATATGACATTGGTATTAAATAGAGTCTGTCTATTGTGTCTCAGAATAACAATCATGTTTAACTCCGTCCTTTAGGGCGGGGCAACAATGGAAAGTAAGTATGGGCTTTAGCCCTGAAACAGGAAGATTATGGGCTAAAGCCCTTATAGTCTTTACAACTCAATCCACGCCCTAAAGGACGTGGATATAAATAAATTATGCAGTTTATGGACAGACTCTAAATAGTATAAAAATTTTGCTTTTACTCACTAATAATTGTTTTTATTATAAAATCAGGATAAAAAATGCACCAAAAATTTTATGAAGATTGTATTTAGTATAGATTTGGATAAATTTTTATTCCTAAATATTAAATAATGGCAAAAATAAGATTAAAGGCATTAAAGCTGGTCCAAAACAGAAAAACTGAGCGTGTATTTCCACCGGCAGACAAAATATCCGACTACTTTGCTGAAGAGGCATTTACATTGGATAAGATGAAAGCTACACTTTCACCGGATGTGTATACGCGTGTATCGCAGGCAATCAGTAAAGGACATAAAATTGATCCCGAAACTGCTGATGCCGTTGCTTCGGCAGTGAAAATGTGGGCTCTGGCCAAGGGTGTGACACACTATACCCACTGGTTTCAACCGCTTACCGGGGCGACCGCCGAAAAACATGATTCATTTTTTGATGCCCACGCTGGAATTGAAAAGTTAAAAGGATCCATGCTTGTCCAGCAGGAGCCTGATGCATCCTCCTTTCCACATGGAGGGATCCGCAGTACTTTTGAGGCCCGTGGATATACTGCCTGGGATCCCACATCACCATTATTTATCTGGGGCAGGACCTTGTGTATTCCCACTATATTCGTTTCCTATACCGGTGAAGCGCTGGATTATAAAGCGCCACTTCTAAAAGCAGTTGATGCGGTAAACAAAGCTGCTACCCAAGTTTGCCAGTATTTTGACAGGAATGTTAATAAAGTGAATGCATCGCTAGGTTGTGAACAGGAATATTTTGTAGTTGATAAAGCGTTGTTTGAAGCGCGCCCTGATTTAGTAATGGCCGGTCGTACTGTGTTCGGACATAATCCTGCAAGAGGCCAGCAACTTGACGACCATTATTTTGGTGCCATTCCTTCCAGGGTTTACAATTATATGAAGGATTTTGAAATTGAAGCCCTCAAATTAGGGATCCCTGTTAGTACAAGACACAACGAAGTGGCGCCAAGTCAATTTGAAGTTGCACCATTATTCGAAGATATAAATGTGGCGACAGATCATAACCAGCTAATGATGGATGTAATGAAACGGGTGGCTTCAAGGCACCAGCTAAAGGTTTTGTTTCATGAAAAACCTTTTGCCGGATTGAATGGAAATGGAAAACACAACAACTGGTCGCTTATTACCAATACAGGTGTTAATCTTTTTCAACCCAGTAGTTCTGCCCGTGACAACCTGCAGTTTTTGATATTCCTTATTTGTACTGTCAAAGCTGTGCATGTACACAATGATCTTCTTCGTGCCTCTATTGCAACAGCAGGGAACGAGCATCGTCTTGGCGCAAATGAGGCACCACCCGCCATCATGTCTGTTTTTATTGGTGCTGAACTTACAGGTGTACTCAATGAACTTGAAAAAAGCGGAAGTATCAAAATTGATAAAGGAGAAAATATGTACATGAAGCTCGGTATTGATAAAATTCCTGAAATTATTCTGGATAATACTGACCGTAACCGCACCTCACCGTTTGCATTTACCGGGAACAAATTTGAGTTCAGGGCTGTGGGTGGGTCCGAAAATGTGGCGGCTCCAATGACCGTCTTAAACCTTATTGTAGCGGACCTGCTTACTAAATTAAAAACCGAGACAGACGCACTGATTGACAAAGGGACAGATAAGAAAATCGCTATTGTCACGGTACTTAGAAAATATGTTAAAGAATCAAAAGCAGTTCGTTTTGAAGGTGACAACTATTCTGAAAAATGGACAAAAGAGGCTAAGAAAAGAGGATTGTCAAATATAAAAAGTACTCCTGAGGCATTATTGGCATATGAAACAAAGCAATCAAAGGAGTTGTTCATAAAATACGGAGTAATGAATGAGCGTGAAATTGATGCCCGGCAGGAAATCAAGCGCGAAAATTACATTATGAAAATCCAGATTGAATCCAGGGTTATTGCGGATTTGGCTTTAAACCATATTATTCCCACCTCATCAAAGTATCAGAACACCCTCATTCAAAATGCCACGGGATTAAAGGAGCTGAAATTAGATAATTCAGAGGTTAAAAAAACCATCGAGAGTATATCGAAATACATCAAAGTAGTATCGACAGAGGTTAACAAAATGACGGAAGAACGCAAGAAGGCGAATAAGATTGAGGACACAAATAAAAAGTCAGTTTACTATCATGATAATATCAAAGAAAAGTATTTTGATAAAATCCGGTATGCTGTTGATAAACTCGAGCAGTTAGTTGATGACGAAGACTGGCCACTTGTAAAGTACCGTGAAATGCTGTTTTTGAGATAATTGTATTAATCTATATTGTTAACAAAGCAAAGGTGTCTTTTGCCAATAACTATTGGCAAGGGCACTTGTTTTACCACATCCGGCAAGACTAAACGAAATGTGGCTAAAGCCGGATAATTGTATTACTGATTATCAGTTGCTTAAAAGCAACTGGAATATTGGGTTCCTCGTTGTTGGAAAGCAAAAAAGTAATCGGGATGAATATTTGTCAGGGCGGATATATTTCATAATTTGAAAATAACTATTCCCGTCCCGTTTACGGGACGGTTTTAAAAACTAAACTAAATCGGGCTTTAGCCACATTACATTACACCTATATTGAAATTGTATTGTTCAATAGTTACAATACAAAAGAGTCTTTACCGATAACAATTGGCAAGGACACTTGTTCTCTACCAAATATTGGTGAATATTTTGTGTTTTCAGCTGGCTGGTTTTAATTAATAAGTCCCTAAACAAAGTCACCTACAAGAGACCTTGCGTTTATTTGTAAGAAATTGTTAAGACTAATCCATCCTGAATATCAGCGAAAATAAATGTGGCTAAAGCCGGATTAGAGAATTACTGCTTATCAGTTGCTTAAAAGCAACTGGAATATTATGTGGTTCATTTTTGAAAACAGTGAAGTACGAGGGATGAATATTTGTCAGAGAAGATATTTTTAATAATTTGAAACCTGTTATTCCCGTCTGCTTTAGCGGGCGGTTAGAAATACAATACTAAATCCGGCTTTAGCCACATACGATCATACCAAAATGAGTTGGGTAAGAATTTGGGTACACATGGTTTTTTCGACTAAAAACAAAGTACCCTTTTTACATCAAAATATCAGAAAGAAGGTATTTCAACATGTAAAACAAAATGCAGAAGCAAAAGGTATATGGCTGGATTCAGTAAACGGTTATGTTGACCATGCACATTGTTTGATATCTTTAAACAAGGACCAAACCATAAGTAAAGTTGCACAATTAATTAAGGGTGAATCCTCTTTCTGGATAAATAAAAACAACTTGACCGATAACAAGTTTGCCTGGCAGGATGATTATTGGGCAGTAAGTGTGAGTGAAAGTCATGTGGAACAGACCAGGGCCATACATACTTAACCAGGAAACGCACCATAGCAAAACTACTTTTGCAGATGAAGTTGATGAATTCATGAACAAATATGGCTGGCAGTATATTAAAAGCTAAAGTCGCTTTTATGGCTAAAGCCTGATAATCGCAATACTGATACCAGTTGCTTAAAAGCAAAAAGCAACTGGAATGCTGAGCGTTTCATTTGTAGAATACTGGTTTTTCAACATATCAGGTAAAATCTCCTGTACTGGAATCAATAAATAAATGGCTAATTCCTGGTAATTAAATTACTGCTTCAAGCAATTGGCATGCTGCCTACTACATTACTGAAAAGCAGTAACATAAGAAGAATGAATATTTTTCAGAGAAGATATTTTTAATTATCCGAAACCAGATATTCCCGTTTGCTTCAGCAAACGGTTTGATGAACTAAACCAAATCCGGCTTTAGCCACATAAAATCACATCTGCATGAGTTGAGTAAGAACATGGTTTCCCCGAATAAAAATAAAGAACCCTTCTATATTAGTTTTTCAAGTTATAGCCCCTCGATATTTCCAGAATTGAGCGTGAGCAAAATACCCCATAAATTGAAAAGAATGACTTGCTGCAAGGTCAATACATACTGATGTAATCTTCTAAATCAGCTCTTACATTATTCCATGTAAAGTTTATTGGTTGTTGTGAAAGTGAGGTTGTTATCCGCTGCCATATTCAATATTGCTGTTTTTATTAATTGCGGGTTGTTCCAGGGTATGAAATGGTCCACTTCTTCGAAATATCGAATATCAGGTTGGGTTTGAGTCAGCATTTTTTCTGCAAACTCTGCATTTTTAGGATCAACGAGGCTATCCTCCGCACCCTGAATTACGATGACGTCACAGGTAATGTCCTTCCATTCACCAGCCATTTGCTTCAGCTCACTTTTCAAAAAGTATATTTCCTCGTTAGTCACTCGCATCGAAGTAGGTATAAGCCAGTTAATCCAGGGGTTTCGAAGTGGTCCGCGCCAAAATTCAATGGGTTCAAGATCCGGGTCAATAGAAGGAGCTACCATGATTATTCCCCCAACGAGTTCAGGATAGAGCATGGCCATCTTCGCCACTACCGGTCCCCCCAGCGAATGCCCGACAAGGATAGGAGGCATGACTGATTTGTTCATTTCTAAAATGGGCTTGAATAATGCGGCTTGTTTTGTAAGGGAAGGTTCGGCAAACCCAAAATTTGAATACCCGTACCCCGGCCTGTCAACAGATATAAGCCTGAATTTTGATGATAATTCCTCATCAGCAAGAAAATCTATAAAAGCACTCCATGACCCTGGTGCACCGTGGAAGAAAACAACCATCGGCAGTGAGTCCGACCTGGTATCGGCATAATTGATGCTCCGGTTCAGTACCTGGATTGAATTTATTTCAGGAGGGTTACCAATATCCTTAAAATAGGAGGCAACTTCGGTTTTATCCATTCTGAATTGAAAACATCCGGATGTCAGCTGGGTGAAAAGAACAAATAATCCTAAAACACTACCAATCCGTAAAATGTGTTTCCGGGCCATTTACTAATAAAAGAATTTATCGAAATCTAGTTCAGTGATTGGTGATATATTCCAGGATTATTTAGGATTTCTATTGCTTTAAGAACAAAAATATCTTCGTCAAATCCGGATTCAACGGCGCCACTTTCAAAATAATATCGGGATACAATATCTTTTTCAAGTAATCTGGATAACTGGCTTTTATAAATCATCAGGTCTTTTTCTTTTTTTCTTTCAATTGCCAACTGTAAATTCCCGTATTCCTCCTTTAATTGGCTCCAGTTTCCTTCTTTCTGAGCTGCTTTTTTAATTTCTTCCAGTGCTCTTTCTACATTGGTTTTATAATGAAAGTCCTGCTTTGTTAACCATTCTGAAAATAGAGTATACTCCTGGTCGGTGATAGAAAATTGTGAAGGTGGTTCAATTGTTTCATGGTTGAAATAGTATTGGGTAGCGTATTGAAATATCAATCCGGATTGCGTTAACATGGATGCTACTTCCGGAATTTTTTCAGGCTTAATTTCTATGTCAGGATCGATTCCACCGCCATCAAATACGACCCTTCCATTTCGGGTTTTAAACTCATTGATAAGAGAATCGGGAATTGTACCTACACTACCATCTGGTCTGCGGTGGGTATAATCCAGGGCCTGAATACATCTGCCGCTTGGAACATAGTATTTGGCAGTGGTAACTTTTAACTGGGAATTGTAACTCAGGCGGCGTGTGGTCTGTACTAATCCTTTACCATATGATTTCTGACCAATGAGTACACCCCGATCGTAATCCTGCATTACACCTGCAACGATTTCGGACGCAGATGCACTGCCACTGTTTATTAAAACCACTAATGGGATATCAACATCTGTCGGGTTAAACCGGGCAACATACTCTGTGTCATTTTCTACAATTTTCCCATGAGTACTGACTATCGGGAGGCCTTTTGGTAAAAATATATTTGAAAGATTTACCGCTTCAATCAACAATCCACCAGGGTTACCTCTCAGGTCCAGGATAATATTTTCCGCACCTTCCTTTTTTAGTTCGGCCATAGCGTTTTTAATATTTCTTGAGGCATTCATGGTAAACTCATTCAATTTGATATATCCCTTGTTTTTATCTATTATTCCATAGTAGGGTACATTTTCTATGGTGATTTTCTCCCGGCCGATATTAAAATTGATTGGTTTTTCTACATTATACCTTTTTACAGTTAAAACTACTTTGGTCTCGTTCTGGCCTTTCATCAGCTGGTTAATGTCTTCTCTTGATTTATGTGTAATGGGCACATCATTAATTGCTATTACCTGGTCTCCAATAATTAAACCACTTCCAAATGCCGGGTAACCTTTGAATATCATAGAAATGTATGTACGCCCTTTAATCCGGATCGTAGAAGCGCCAATACCACCATATTCTCCGGTATTCATCGTTCTATAGTCTTCTATACGATCTTCAGAAATGTAGTTTGTGTAGGGGTCTAAGGAGGCCAGCATCGCATCCAGGCTGGTTTGCATTAATTTATTTGGATTTGTGTCTTCTACATAGTAGGTAAGGACTTCTTTGTAAAGTGATGAGAATATGCTCATCGATTTTGTGATTTTGAAATACCTGTCACTTAAGGTAAATGCACTTAGACTTACAACTGCAAGTAAAATAATCGTTATGAATCTTCTATTTATCCGGGGCATCTGTATTTCTTATTCTACAAATTTACGTCAAAAAAGACTTGATGGTTCAATATATCTCAAATTCAACCGGTTTTTTACTTTTACAAATAGGAATTTTTTAAGATAAATATCACTTAAAATGATATTTATCATTTTGACTTATGTCGAACATCATTACTATTTTCATAATACAGCTGTATCTTGATACATATTAAAACCTCGTAGTCATGATAGTAAGAAAAAGCGCATCCGCGGACCTAAATAGTAAAAGGAACTTGTTTTTTGTTATCGGTCTGGTAATAAGTTTATTACTGGTGATTACCGCATTTGAATGGAAATTTTATGATGATGGGCAATTAGCCAATCTGGATGGTGATGTTAGTGGCATATTTGAAGAAACCCTCGATATTCCACAAACTGAACAACCCCCACCCCCACCTCCAAAAACTTCATTTGTAAGTATTATTGAAGTGCCCGACATTGAAGAAATAGAAGATGAAATCCAACTAAACCTTGATATTGATATAACGGAAGATATGGTGGTTGAGCAAGTAGAAGTAAGTATTCCTGATGTTGAAGATGAAGAAGAAGCAGAAGAAATATTTACCATTGTTGAACATAACCCTCAGCCGATAGGCGGGTATGAAGCCTTCTATCAATACATTTACAATGAAATAGAATACCCACGACAGGCGCTTAGGTCAGGTGTGGAAGGGAAAGTGTTTGTGCAATTTATTGTAAACCAGAATGGTGAGTTAACTGATTTTGTAATTATAAAAGGAATTGGGGGTGGATGCGATCAAGAAGCAGTCCGCGTACTTCGAAAAGCACCTAAATGGAATGCCGGGAAGCAGCGTGGTAAACCCGTAAGAGTGCAGATGATTATACCTATCAAATTTACTCTGGCTGAGTAATTCCTGATATGCTGTAAAGTATTTGAAAATATTCTTGAGCTAAAACCGGTAATTTAGGCCACGTGGAAAGCGTGGCTTTTTTTGAGATTTTCCAAAAGTGATTTTTTCCAATTAGCTCCTGTACCTCCGATTTTGATATTTCTGATACATGACTAAAATGGGGGGAGGATAAATAATGCTCCCATGGACTATCTGAAATACAAACATAACAATCTGCAGCATTAACCTTATCCTCATCCCAGTTATCGAAATTTATATGTTTTAATGCATCCCCTGCAAGATGTAAATTAAAAGTGAAGTATTTACCCCACAGGCATACAATCCGGTACGAAAAAGTTGATTCTTTTTCAAAATGCCTGGGATAATCAAGGACATAATAGGGAAGGCCCTTGTAGTTTTCACCAAACGAAACTTTTGGTGAAACAAGCCCATACCCAGTTTTGATACGGGGAAACTTATCTTTTAGGAGTATCCTTATCTCCTTGCCACAAGTGCCAAGTAAAATTTTTAGTTTTGAAGTGATCTCATTTTTAACGGTAAGGAATTCTGTGTCTTCAAGATACTTTATTTCTTTTCCTGAAAAGGATACATCCATTATTCCTTAATGCTGTCAGGGCGCTGTATCACCTTAATAACAAACTCATGGTTGTCACCATCATTGTCTTTAGTTGTTATATGAACTCTTGGATTATCGTGGTTGAGATCGGCGTTTATATCAATAATTGTGTGGAAAGAAAGGCCGTTATTTAACTCCTCCTTGATGCTCACAATAGCTTTTGCAAGTTCAACTTCAGGTGGACTTGGATTATAAGATTCGGTTTTCATTTTGTTTATTTTATTATGACTTTCATTTTACATTCTTATTAATGCGGAGGCCCAGGTAAATCCACCTCCAAAGGCAGCAAGACAAACCAGGTCTCCACTTTTTATTTTTCCCTCATTCCATGCTTCTTTAAATGCAATTGGTATGGTAGCTGCAGTGGTATTTCCATACCGCATAATGTTATTATAAACCTTTTCATCTGGCAATTTTAATGTTCTGCGAACAAATTCACTGATCCTGAGGTTTGCCTGGTGTGGTATAAGAAGGTCGATATCACTAATAGAAAGTTCATTGGCCTCCAGGGCTTCCATGATCACCTCAGGAAACCGGACAACGGCATGTTTAAAAACCTCACGGCCGTTCATATACGGTTTAAAAGAATCATTATGGATGATTTCATTACTCAACCAAACTTTTCGGCTACTTCCAGGGTCGATTAAACAAAGTTCTTCGGCGTAATTACCATCCGAATGAATATGTGTTGACAAAATACCTTGCTGTTCCTGGTCTCCTGCCTGCAATACCATTGCACCGGCACCATCAGCAAATATTACGCTTATGGCCCTGCCTTCGTCACTCAAATCAATAGCGGAAGATTGGATTTCAGATCCTACTACCAATATATTCTTATACATCCCGGTTTTTATGTATTGATCAGCAACAGAAAGGCCATAAATAAATCCCGAACATGCATTTCTTAAATCCAGTGCAGGAATACCCGCTAATCCAAGTTCCCTTTCCATCAGAACACCGGTGCCCGGAAAGAAATAATCAGGGGTGATGGTCGCGAATATTATGAATTCGATGTCCTTAGCTTCCAATCCTGCCTGTTCCAGCGCTATCCTGCTTGCTTTGGCCCCCATGTTAGCAACTGTATCTGTTTCAGGGTTAAACCAACGTCGTTCTTTTATTCCTGTTCTTTCGATTATCCATTCATCTGATGTATTCATGATTTTAGACAGATCATCATTGGTAACAATTTTTTCAGGTACAAAAAATCCGGATCCTGTTACAATAGAAGAATGCATTAGTAAAATATTAAGTCTGTATTAAATTAATTAAAAAATTCAATTTAATTAGTCAAACAATGAATAATTTCCAAATTGATCTGCCGGTGATGATTGTAGAATCATTTCAGGCAAATTTAGTTCAATGTTATTAATTTTTGAAGATACAGGATAGAATCCAAATTGTACTTCCGGGGATTCTTGTAAAAGTGCTAAGGCTTCTGGCAGTTTTACATCTTCTGATAGCCATTTGTTTGATAGCTCTTTCGGTAGAATCAATGGCATTGTATCTGAATAAGGCGATAATTGTGCTGATGAGGGCATCGTAATTATATTGAAAGTATGCACCTGTGTTTCATCATTATCCTCAAATTCATCCCATATTCCAACCAAAAAAAATGGTTCCTGATCGTTGAGTATGAACCTGTATGGTACCCTGCCTTTTTTCGGCAATTTTTTCCAGAAGTATAATCCATCGGCAGCTACCAGACAACGTTGCTTTTGCAGTGAGTTTGTATAAGAGCGTTTTGTTTCTAATAAATCCATCTCAGCATTCACAAGCCGTTTACTCACTGTTTTATTTTTACTAATTGAAGGTGGCAATCCCCAGTAAAAGAACGATATACCTTTTGGACTTTCGTTTGTAATTACCGGGAGTAGCCTGGTGGGCGCTGCATTGTATTGAGGTTTATAGCTCTCAGGAACTTCAACTCCAAGTAGTGTATGTAACTTTTCTTTGGTTGTTGCTATAGTGTACCGATCGAACATAAGACCCTAATCTAGTTAATCAATATAAATTTAAGTATGACTTTGCAGAAATGCCATGGCACGCCGTTCGGACCAGTAATAAGAATTATTTAAATCCGGGAAGCCACAATGGCCTCCTTTATCCGGAGTCTCAAAATATATATACTCATTATCTTTTAAGTCGGGGAAACAAGTGTCCGACAAAAATGGATCGTTTCGTGCATTTACAATGAGTGAAGGTGTTCTTATTTTAGCAAGAAAAAACAGTGAGCTACATGATTTGTAATAATGGATCGCATCTTCAAAGCCATGTAAAGGAGCGGTCACTAAATCGTCGAAATGAAAAACATGTTTTATTTTGTCAATCATTTCCTTCGTAACAGGCATCGGAAGTGGAGGTTGTTTTTGATTGAATTTTTCCTTCAGGGATTTTAAAAATCGTTGAGAATATAAATAATTAAACCACTTCATCATTTTTTCACTGCTTTTCTTCAGGTCGAGGGGAACGCTAAAAACAGCAGCTGATTTTATATAAGGTTTTGATTCAGCGGTTTCCCCCAGGTATTTCAACACCAGATTTCCACCAAGGCTAAAACCCACAAGTACGATCGACTCATAACCTCTTGATTTTGCGTAATTCACCACCAATTCAAGGTCGTCCGTTGCCCCACTGTGATAAAACCGGTGTGTGAGGTTCATTTCTCCGGAGCAACCACGATAGTTCCATGCCAGGGCATCCCATTTCAATAGGTTGTTCGCTGCTTTCATCATGCCCAGCATGTAAGGTTTTTGAGAACTTCCCTCCAGGCCATGACAGATTATTACAATATTTTTAGAACCGATCACTGACAAATCCAGGTCTATAAAATCATTGTCGGGCGTATTGATCCGTTGTCGTGTGGGATTAATTCCATCGACCTTTCTAAACAAGACGGGGAAAATAGTCTCCCAATGACCGTTTACTAGTATTGGTGGATTTTTATATGTTGAATCAAGGACCAAATTATTTTATTTTATTTTCCTGATATGTAAAGGTAATAATATGGTACTATCTGTTTTATGTTAAAAAAAAATAATTAATTGGAAGCGGTTGCTTTTAGTGTTGTTGATTAGTTTTACGATGATTGGATTAATCATTCAGGAATAAATGAAACGAAAGGGTCAGAATATCAGGTTTATACTCAGTACAATCTTTTTACTATTCGTTTTGCTTTCAATCACAGTAAAAGCGCAGGTAGTATTGGATAATGCTCCTCATTCCGTGAAGTGGTACCAGGTAAATACCGATCATTTTAATGTGCTTTTTCCTGAGAATTTCGATTCGGAAGCAATGAGAATGGCAAATACCCTTGAACATTTATATATTCCTGTATCAAAAAGTCTTAAGATACGCCCTAAAAAAGTTGATATTCTATTTCAAAATATGAACTCCATAGCCAATGGGTTTGTAGCATTGGCGCCCAGGAGGTCAGAATTTTATACAATGTCACCCCAAAATTATAATTTCCTGGGAACTAATGACTGGCTTGATATGCTGGCAGTTCACGAATACCGGCATGTTGTGCAAAACGACAAAAGTAATGTTGGGTTCAATAGGTTCGTATATTGGATACTTGGTGAGTATGCGCTTTCCGGGATGGGGTTTGCTTCTGTTCCAAATTGGTTTGATGAGGGAGATGCAGTAGGGATGGAAACTGTGCTGACCAATAGTGGAAGGGGCAGGATTCCTGCATTCAATATGGTTATGCGCTCTTCTTTCCTGGAAAAAGGAGCTTTCAACTATCATAAACAGTATTTGAGGTCTTTCAAGGATTTTGTTCCCACTCACTATGTTTTGGGGTATCACTACACCACATATCTACGTAGAAAAACAAACAAAAATATTTGGGAACCAATAACACTTAATGCTTACAAAAAATCGTTTATACCGTTTAATTTTTCGAACTCCATAAAAAAGTATGATGGCAAACGAGTAGTAAAAACCTACAACGAGATGGTACTGGATATAACCCAAAAGTGGCAAAATCAACTCGATGGAGTGAAACTTACCTCTTTTGAAAGAATTAATAAGCGGAATAATTCTGTTTTTACTGATTACAACTTTCCTCAGGTGTTGCCGGGTGGGGAGGTTATTGCACTCAAGAATGGACTTTCACATATCGAAACATTTGTTTTACTGGATCAAAACGGTGACGAAAGAAAAGTATTTCAACCCGGAATTGTAAATAACCCAGGATATATTTCTGTAGGTGGAGGCCTCATATTATGGACGGAATACGAATTCGATCCCCGTTGGGATAAACGAAGTTATAGTGTTGTAAAAACATATGATATCTATAATAAAGATTTGTCGGTGATTAGCAAAAAGTCGCGTTATGCAGGGGCTGTTATTTCCCCGGATGGAGTAAGAGTGGCAGTAATTGAATATTTTCCGGATGGGAAATACCAGTTGAAGGTCATTTCAGCTAATCAGGGTAATTCGTTAAAGGTTTTTGGTGTTCCATCCAAAGAACTGTATTCAATGCCGCGCTGGACAAACGACAGCAAGTCCATTGTATTGTTGAAGCATATGCCACGAAATAAATCCGTAGTAAAAATTGACTATGAATCAGGAAATGAAGAGGTACTGATAGATTATTCTGAAGAAAATGTTGGCCACCCTGTTTTAAATGACCATATACTTTTCTATAATTCTCCTTATTCCGGCATTGATAATATTTATGCAATGGATTTGGACAATGGTAAAAAGTACCAGGTGACATCTTCAAAATATGGCGCCTTCAATCCCTCTGTTTCCACCGATGGAAAGACTATTAATTACAATGATTTTACCGTAAACGGAATGGATGTTGTAAAAATCCCATTTGATCAACGGTCGTGGATTCCACTTGAAGATGTAAAGGTAAACAGGATTGAATACTACAAACCATTGATAGAGCAGGAAAACAATGGCAATATACTGGAAACGGTCCCTGAAAATAAATACATTGTTAAACCCTACCAAAGAGGCAAAAAACTTTTGAACATACATTCCTGGGGACCCTATTTCGGCACCTCTGTACTTAATTTTGAAATTGGTGCATTCTTTCAGGATGTGCTTAGTTTGAACAGGGGTTTTCTGGGTTACGATTACAATCTCGATGAGGGTACCGGGAAATGGAAATTTGATTACAGCTATCAGGGCTTCTTCCCTGTCATTGATTTTTCGGTATATACAGGGAACCGGAAGATTACCCAGCAAACCCTTGAACAAACCAGCGACACTACAGCCGTTATAAGGGATGTGAACTATGAATGGGAGGAGAAAGGCTTTAGTACAGGATTGCGAATTCCCTTAAAACTTACAAACTCGAGGTTCCGTACAAATCTTTCTATTGCTAATTATGTAAGCACTAATTATGTGCAAAACATGCGCAATGATTACCAGGGTGATAATAATTTATTAGTTGACTTATTATTTGACCAGCAGGGAAATGGAACCCTGCTCAATAATGAGCTTAATTTCTCCATTTTCAACCTGTTAAAGACTGCCAAAAGGGATATTCGGAGCAAATGGGGACAGGTATTGATTATTAACGGGCTCTCCACTCCCTATGGAGGTGACTTTGACGCAGGACTTTTTGCTGCAACTTCGTATTTATATTTTCCCGGACTTTTTCGCCATCATAGCCTGAATTTTCTTGGTGCTTACCAGAAGAGGAAGATCACACTTAGTAAGGAAAATTATTGGTTTCAGAACAGGGTACCCTTTCCAAGAGGGCATTCCAGTTCTGCCTGGGAAACTTTCTACACCCTCCGGACCAATTATGAATTTACCCTCTGGAATGCAGATATTGCTTTGGGGCCCGTGCTAAATATTCAACGAATCCGTACCCGTCTTTTTTATGATACTGGATTTGGTGAAACCGATGTTACGAATTCTGAAACTAGCCTAAGGTTACAGGGAGACAAAAGGTACAGGTCTTATGGCGGGGAAATATGGTTTGATTTTAATGTAATGCGTTTACAACCATTGCTAAACGGAGGGTTTCGGATTGTAAACGTTCCTGGCACAGGTGTTAAATTTGACATTGTATTGGGAAATATTCAGATTTAATCCATTTTTCCGTTCATGTGACCATTGAAGATTAATTTTGAACCATGTGAAATTATATTCACATGAATTGAATAAAGTGAATTTTAGGACTAATTTTGTCTTCATTTTTCAAATATTTTATGGCCGAAGTAATTCGAATGCCTAAGATGAGTGACACCATGGAAGAAGGTGTTATTGCGCAATGGCTTAAAAAAGAAGGAGATAGTGTAAAATCAGGAGACATCCTGGCGGAAGTAGAAACAGATAAGGCAACCATGGAACTGGAGTCATACGATGATGGTACACTTCTTTATATCGGCGTAAAAAATGGAGAAGCAGTACCAATTGATGGTGTGATCGCTATTATTGGTGAAAAAGGTGAAAATATTACCGGATTATTGGAGGAAATTGATTCTAATGCAGTGAAACTTACCGAAAAGGATTTAACACCTGAACCGGCGAACCCATCAACTAATGTTGCAGCGGAAAAGATTGATACTTCGGGTATCAATGCTGCGCTTGTCACCATGCCAAAAATGTCGGATACGATGACGGAGGGGGTCATAGCCAGCTGGATTAAAAAAGTGGGGGATGATGTGAAGTCAGGAGATATTCTTGCAGAGGTTGAAACCGACAAGGCGACCATGGAGCTGGAGTCTTACGAGGATGGAACACTTTTATATATTGGAGCTGAGGCCGGGGATGCCGTACCTATCGATGGTGTAATCGCAATCATTGGCGAAAAAGATGCTGATTATGAAACACTATTAAAAGGATATACAGTTTCCAAAACAAAGGATACAGGGCAGGTAAAAACTGATCAGATTATCGATGAACCTGCAGATCAGGTAGTGGCAACCAAAATAGTCAACAAATCTTCAGCAGTTGGAACGCAATCCAATGGCAGGGTCAAAGCATCCCCCTTAGCTAAAAAATTAGCACTTGAAAAAGGATATGACCTGAATCAAATAAAAGGTTCTGGTGATGCGGGAAGAATTATCAAACGGGATGTCGAGTCATTTGTTCCTGGTACTACTGCAACAGTTGAAACACCAAAAGCGATTTCTGATACAACAATTCAGTTACCTGCGGTTGTTGGTGAAGAAAGCTATGAAGAGCAGACGGTATCTCAAATGCGCAAAATAATTGCAAAAAGGTTAGCGGAAAGCAAATTTACTTCACCACACTTTTACCTCACCATGGAAATTGACATGGACAATGCAATTACCGCCCGTAATTCATTGAACGAGGTAAGCCCTGTAAAAATCAGTTTCAACGACCTCGTAATCAAGGCCACCGCCGCAGCATTACGGCAGAATCTAAAAGTTAATTCCAGCTGGCTGGATGATCGTATTCGGTATAATAAACATATTCATATAGGAGTCGCGGTAGCCGTTGAGGAAGGCCTCCTGGTTCCGGTAATTCGGTTTGCCGACAATAAAACCCTTTCACATATTTCAGCTGAAGTAAAGGAGTTGGCAACGAAAGCCCATGATAAGAAACTACAGCCTGAGGAATGGGAAAGAAATACTTTCACCATTTCAAACCTTGGAATGTTTGGGATCGAAGAATTCACAGCTATAATCAACCCGCCCGAAGCCTGCATTATGGCAATTGGTGGAATTAAGCAGGTTCCGGTCGTAAAAAATGGTGAGGTCGTTGCAGGAAATACAATGAAGGTCACATTGTCATGTGACCACAGGGTAGTTGATGGGGCTACTGGTTCAGCATTTCTTCAGACTTTCAAAAATCTACTCGAGGATCCAATCCGGCTGCTTGTTTGATGCCTGTATTTTAATTTATTGATTACAATCTGCCATATTGTCAATGGTACAGTATTTGATAAATCGAACTTATCTAAAGTGAATCAGTAATTATGTCAAAAATAAAATCAACAACCGTATTGGCAGTTATGCACAATGGACAGGTATCCATTGGTGCAGACGGTCAGGCAACAATGGGAAATTATATTGCAAAAAGTAATGTAATAAAAATACGAAAACTTCAGGATGGTAAAATAGTTACCGGATTTGCAGGTTCCACTGCAGACGCCTTTACCCTGTTGGACAGGTTCGACGAAAAACTTTCAGCATACAGTGGTAATATGAAACGTGCTGCTATTGAACTCGCCAAGGACTGGCGTATGGATAGATATCTTCGCCGATTGGAAGCCATGCTCATTATTTTAAATAAAGCAGAGGTCTTGATCGTTTCAGGAACCGGCGATGTGCTGGAACCCGATAACCAGGTTGCTGCCATCGGATCCGGTGCAATGTATGCCCAATCTGCTGCCCTGGCATTAAAGAAACATGCCAAAGATCTAACTGCGGAAGAAATCGTAAGGGAAAGCCTTGGTATTGCAGCAGATATTTGCATATATACAAATCATAACCTGGTAATTGAAACCATTAAATAATCCCGGTTAACCACAGGGGAAATAAGACAAACTATTTATCATTTGTCTTTAGTGCTTTTTTTGTGTTGTATATAATGTTTACAAAAAACATCAATATGAATATTGCATTTGCAAGCCCTGCGTATTTTCTTAGTTCAAGCATTAGAAGAATGTCTGCAACAATACGCAGTACAAGCGAAAGTTGAAAAAGGCCCACCCAGTAATACAACGACCTGGAGAAAATGGAAATAGGTTGTTTAATAAACCCCGGAAGAATGATAGGGCCATGGGCAAAAATCATCGAAAATGTAAATCCAAGGAAAAAAGAATGGGTAATGATATCATAGGAGTTATTGACTGAATTTGCGGCAAACATAAAGACACCTGTGATGAATAACCACAGATAGGCACAAAGTAGCAGAATAGCGATATATTGATGCTGCCCTGTTTTCCGGATGGAAATTTTTACAATATCGTATTTCAACAAAATAACCGGTATGATTATCAAAGCAGCGGCGCTTAGCAATTCACCATTGTTTTCTCGAAAAAAAAGGCCTGCAGCAAACGCAAACAAGCTGAAATATATGATGGTACTAATGTATTTCTTTGTGGGTAAAAACCGTGTTAATTCCATTCGTTCTCCAATAATTGTAAAAAGAATAAACATCATCCACCAGGGTACCATCATTACAATAGACCGTCCGGCAATTAAGCCGGCAGTTGCAACAACCCATCCCAGGGCTCCCATCATCATGATGCGATAAAAGGGCTCATGGGTTTGTCTGATCCACCAGAAATAGGAAATGACAAGTCCAAGACTTGCAAATAATTGAAGCCATAACGCAGCTTCCATATTTCCTGTTACCACAAAGATTACGCTGATACCCGAAACAGCAGGAAAAATGAGATAATAGAGTTTACCTATCGGAAAAGTCTTTTCAAAGCAAATAACAGTGCCTATAAACCCACCGGCCATGATCAAACCGTGTGCTCCGGCAATTGTCGAGACCGGAAGATCCCAGCCAATTCTGTACAATCCGGCAAGTAACCCTACCAATAAAGAAAGCATAATCCAGGGCGCTACCAGCAAATATGTTTTAGAGTTACTAAATCCTTTCATGGAATCTAATCCTTAAGTAGCACCATTAACATCTTGAAGGGGGTGAGGGCTTCCAATGCATGCGATTCGTTTGGTTTAAGTAAAAGAAATTCCCCTTGTTTGAATTTCATTGATTTTCCGGACAGTGTAAAATTTGATTCGCCATCAAGAGCTTGCAAAAACACCTGGTGAGGTGATGTATGCTCGCTCAGTGACTGGCCCTTGTCGAAAGAAAAAAGCGTAACATGTCCATTATTTCCCGATAGAATTTTCTTGGATATAATGCCGTTTTCGGTACGATCTACTAAGTCAAGTATTTTTTTATTCTCCGCCATTTGAAGTGATAATTACCAGGTATACTTATATGGCAAAAGTATTTCATTTTTTAAATTAATATAAAGATTACTGTCATAATTAACGGGGTATTATTCATCTTTGATAAAAGGGTTAAAATTTGAACAAAGTTTCAAAATGCTTACATTTTATTATAATCCCAGGTGCTCTAAAAGCCGGCAGACATTAAAGATTGCTGAAAATTCAGGAGAAGAAATAAACCTGATAAATTACCTGGTTACACCACCGACTGAGGACGAACTAAAAGATATTGTAGAGAAATTAGGACTGCCTGTTGAATACATAGTAAGGAAAAATGAATCAATATTTAAGGAAAAATATAAGGGTAAGGATATATCAGAAAGTGAGTGGTATAAAATTTTAGTTGAAAATCCCATACTGATCGAAAGGCCAATTGTATTGAAAGGGGATAAGGCTGTGCTGGGCAGGCCTCCTGAAAATGTTGAGCAGTTGTTGTAAATACAGCTAAACCCAATGTGACAACATGTCTTAAGGAATATGGCTACTGTATGGAATAGTTTAAGAATTATGTTTCAAAACCTGTTTAGAACTCAAAATATAAAAGGCACGGATCCTGCTCTTGCTCCGTCCAGGCTTGAAGATCCGCGCCAGAGTACTGTTCAAAGCAGTGGCATCATTCCAGCATCATGCCTCCGGTTTGCAAGTCCAATATTAGGCCTTTTGTATACAGGGTCAGTATTCCAGTATTCCAGTTTTCCAATAATTTCTAAAGTTGATTTAGAATTTCTAAAATAACAGAACAGGCGTTTTCGATTTCATTTTTTTCAATAGTAAGCGGTGGGGCAAGCCTGAAACTGGTATTGTTGGATAGGAAAAAATAGGTTATTATCCCGCGTTCAATCCCATCAAATACGATTGTTTGAACCTCTTCTTCTGTATCAAACTCCAGGGCAATCATCAGACCTATTCTTCTGATCTCTTTTATTTTATCGTGTTGCAGCGACCGTTGAAACAATGCGCCCTTTTCTTCAACTGATTCAATGATTCCTGCATTTAGTACCTCAAACGAGGCATTCCCGGCAGCACAACATACCGGATTACCACCAAATGTAGTAATGTGTCCTAACATTGGATGATGCGAGAGATCATGCATTATTTCCCTCGAAGAAATAAAAGCGCCCAGGGGTAAGCCTCCGCCCAGTGCTTTTGCAAGCGTTAAAATATCGGGAACTATGCCAAAGTGCTCAAATGCAAATAATTTGCCTGTACGGCCGAGTCCGGTTTGAACCTCATCAAATATGAGCATTGTAGCGGTTTCATTACAACGGTTTCGTAATTTTTTGAGGTAGTCATCAGAAGGTAAAATCACCCCTGCATCACCTAATACGGGTTCTACAATTACTGCAGCAGTTTTGCCACTTATCTGAATGAGATCATTGGGTTCATTGAAATTTATAAAACGGATGTCCGGAAGAAGCGGTCGAAACGCCTTCTTTTTTTCCTCGTTTCCGGTAATGCTCAGGCTTCCGTGTGTATTTCCATGATAGGATTTATAAAAAGCGACTATTTCTGTCCTTCCTGTATGTCTTTTGGCTAGTTTTAATGCCGCTTCGTTAGCCTCGGTACCCGAGTTGACGAAATATACATTATTGAGATTTTCCGGGAGATGCTGAACCAGGTTCCTGGCATATTGATTTACCGGTGATTGAATATATTCACCGTAAGCCATTACGTGAAGGTACCGGTCTGTTTGCCGCCTTATTGCTTCAACAACTTTTGGATGACGATGACCCGTATTGGCAACCGATATTCCCGATATAAGATCGAGGTATTTTTTCCCATCCGGGCCGTATAGATATACTCCTTCTGCTTTTTCAATCTCAATCATCAGAGGATTTGGGGAAGTAGGGGCGAGGTAATTGAGAAAGGTTTCTTTTTCCTTTGACATCCTGATTAAGAATAACAGATTAATTTTTACTCTTCGAATTTCTTAAACTATATTCACAATTCATATATTACACTCATTGATTTTTGTAATTATAGTAACAAGTTTTTATTGCAATGAGGAAGTCGTATTCATTCGCGGTAATCACAAACCCGGAAGGGAGGTTGCAGTATCTTTTAAACCGTTCCAATTCTTCTCCATATAGTCCGGTAAGTTCCCATATCAGTTTACTTTCAAATCGTTTATCAACTTCATCACGGATTGCGTCCTTCCTGAGTATTTCTTTTAATTTTCGTTTTTCTTTTCCTTCCCGGCTCCACCACTCCCACATCAAAGATGCGATGTTCATAACTGAAGGCTCCACTTCATGCGCCTCACCCTGAAGTGTACCATAAGACACCCCTTCTAATGGATTGGGAATCTCTTTTACAAAAAGAATAGATTCTGTTTTGTCCGGTTCGCCGTATATAGTTACGTTTTCCAGTGGTGTAGTTCGTTTTGTCAGGGCGATTTTATGAAAGTAAACATCTCCTTTGAATCCACCCGGGATTGAAAAGTAGAAGGGTTCATACCCCACGGAAGTAAATCGTATTACATGGATCTTTGAAATATACATTGAGAAAAACCCCGATGGATCACTCACTGTTACATTTCCATTATTTCTGTTCAATAGATGGATGTCCGACAGGGGTGTTTCCGAGTCTTCATCAATAACTTCGCCTGTAAACAGTATCAGCCCTTCGGTTGTCCCATACTGTGCAAAAGCAGGAAACTGAATGACCAATAACGAAAAATATAAGAGTTGTACCGGTTTCAAATTGGAGGTTTATTTGTGATTTACGGCATTGGTTATTCACCAGAATTTCTAATTTGTAAAAATACAGTACTTAAGTTTTCTTGCCGGAGGTTTATGAATAAATATGGCATTTAGTATCTTGGTATTTTGAAAACCTCTAAAATTATTAAACGGCTTTATATTTCAATAATTGTTATCCTGTTTCAACAGGCGGGATATGGTCAGCAGTCAATAAAACTTCCAAAGCAGGAACAAATACATCAGGTCATTCGCTATTTCGAAATTAACAGGAATTTTAATGGCAATATCCTCATTGCCGAAGATGGAAAAGTGATCTATGAAAATGCAATCGGTTGGGCCAATAAAGAAGATGGTAGCGCACTTACCCTGACCACGCCGTTCTACCTGGCTTCCTTAGCAAAATCATTTACTGCGACCGGTATAATGAAACTGAAAGAAGAAGGAAAACTTGATTATGATAACAATATTTCTGCGTGGTTTCCGGAGATGGGATCAGCAGGTAATAAGATTACAGTACGCCATTTGTTGAATCATACTTCCGGGCTTCCTGATTATTTTTCGATGGAATGGGATGAGCCGGGATTAACCAATGCCCAGTTATACAATAAACTAATTCACAATACCCCCATGCTGAATTCCCGGCCCGGCTATAAATATTCATACAATAATACGGGTTACGTTTTGCTCGCGTTAATCATAGAAAAAGTTTCCGGATTGCCTTTCTACAGATTTATTGAATCAACAATTTGCGAACCTTTGGGTATGGAAGACACATGGGTTTATGATATTAGAAATTCTAAAATCAGGGGAAAGGACCGTGCAATTGGATACAGAAAAAATATGAAGCATCGCGATGATTATTTACTGCTCACGACGGGAGATGGAGGAATATACTCTACAACCGAGGATATGTTTACCTGGGACCAGGCATTGTATGACAATAACTTTATATCTCAGGCAACGCTCGAGGAAGCATATCAACCTGTTACGTTACCCAATGGGGTAACAAAAAACTATGGATTTGGGTGGGTAATTGGTAGTAACCTGAATGGTAAAGTAGTAACACACAGTGGAGGTCTTGCAGGTTTCAGAAATTATTTCGAACGTCAGATTGAAGTACGGAATACCCTGATTATTTTATCTAATAATTCCAATGATGATATTGTTGAAATACGGAATATCCTGGTAAAAATATTGGATGGAAGACCGTATGAAATGCCAGAGAATTAATTTTGATTTATGTTTAAACTTTGAAATAAATCATTTTTGCAAGAATATTCTAAGTTGTAAACTATTCAATCTTTCAGTTTATCCACAAGCTTTTTAACATTTTCGCCGATTTTATCCCTTACCTTATTAAAATCATCCGTTTCCATATCCCGGGGATCGGGAATGTCCCACTCGATTCGGTGTTTGGCCGGTACCCAGGGGCATTCATCGCCGCACCCCATACTCACAATGTATTCAAATTCAATACCTTCAAGATCATTTACGGATTTAGAACTATGCTTTGAAAGGTCATATCCCATTTCTTTCATGGCTTTAATAGCTTTAGGATTTACTTTTCCGGAAGGCCGGGAACCTGCACTGTATGCTTCTATGATTCCATCACCATGTATTTTGCCAAAAGCCTGTGCCATCTGACTCCTATTACTGTTTTCAATGCAGATAAACAATATGTTTTTCATGTAGCAAATTTCTTTTGATAAAACTTTTTCTTTAACCAAAGCGACACATTTACCAAACCGATCAATACGGGTACTTCCACCAATGGACCAATAACACCTGTAAATGCCTGTGCCGAATTAATACCGAATACAGCAATAGAAACTGCAATGGCAAGCTCGAAGTTGTTACCGGTTGCTGTGAAGGCTACCGATGCATTCCTGTGGTAGTCCACTCCAAATGATCTGGCTATGAAAAAGCTGACAAAAAACATCAGGACGAAGTATATCACCAGTGGAAGTGCAATCCTTAATACATCTATGGGAATTTCCAGTATTATATCACCTTTCAGACTGAACATCAATACAATGGTAAATAACAAGGCAATGAGTGTGATGGGGGAGATGAAAGGGGAAAATTTCTGTTTATACCACTTCTCACCCTTGTATTTCATAAGATATTTACGGCTGAGAAATCCTGCGAGGAACGGAATACCCAGGTAAATGAGAACACTCCTGGCCACCTCACCAATGGATACATCCACTGTAATGCCTTCCATACCAAACCATGTAGGTAAAATAGTGATGAAAAACCATGCATAAACACTGTATGTAAATACCTGGAACAGGCTATTGAGAGCGATAAGTGCTGCCCCATATTCCCTGCTCCCCCCGGCAAGGTCATTCCAAACAATTACCATGGCAATGCATCGGGCCAGTCCGATCATGATCAACCCGGTCATATATCCGGGGTAATCCCTGAGGAAAATGATTGCCAGGGTAAACATTAATATTGGGCCGATTATCCAGTTTAGAAATAAAGAAAGCGAAATGAGTTTTTTGTCCCTGAATACTTTCGGAAGCAGGCCATAGTCAACTTTAGCCAATGGGGGGTACATCATCAGAATGAGGCCGATGGCCAGTGGAATATTCGTGGTTCCGCTTGACATGCTATTCACCACATCAGCAAAACCCGGGAATATCGCGCCAATACCAACCCCAATAACCATGGCAAGGAATATCCACAAAGTAAGATATCGGTCCAGCAATTTTAATTTTGGATTCATTTTGATTATAAAACTATATTTAGCAATCGCATTGTATGGATACTTCGTTAAAAAAGTCTGTAAACAGAACCCGGGCTTTCGTCCAATTTTCAGTATCTATGCAATATTTTACCTTTGGCGGTAATATCTCACCCCGAATGAGTCCTGCACCCTTCAGTTCCTTCAAATGCTGGGATATCGTGGACTGTGCAAGAGGCAACTCGTTCACAAGTTCCCCTGTATAACAAATTTGCCGGGAGGCCAGTATGTTCAGAATCCTGATCCGGACAGGATGGCCCAATGCTTTTGCAAATCTTGCCATCGTTTCTGTATCCAGAGGGTAATCAATTTCAGCGATTGTCCTTTTCATAGATAATAGTATATCGCAAATATACGATTATTGGGCTAACATTATTTCTGCTTGTTTTTAATTTATTAATTTATTCAGGTACGTTGCGTCCCGACTTCAACGAGTTTTTCCTTATCCAATATCCGGATATGTTTACCCTCAGAATCAATGATAGTATCTTTTTTTAAGGCTGCAAACTCCCTGCTTACCTGTTCTGGTGATACGCCACTTATATCAGAAACTTCTTGCCGGAAAAATACTGCGTCAATATATCCATTTCCATTTGTTCCAAAAACAGATTCTGCATACAAAATGGTTTCTGCAACTTTTTCTTTGGCCGAATTCTGTGCAAGAATTTTTATTCGCTTTTCTGCTTTGCGGAGTTCCTTTGCATAATACTGCATGATCTGAAAGGTTAATTCAGGATTATTATGTAATAGTTCCTGCAAAAGTGCACTGTCGACAAAGCAAATTTGTGATCGATCCATCGCAACAGCACTGTTAGCATATACATCATCTTGTTTACCCTTCCTGCCAAGTATATGGCCATCACAGGCAAGCCGTACGATTTGTTCCTTTTTATCTGATACCCGTGTTACAATTTTTACTTTACCATAAGTGATCATAAACATTCCGAACACCGGGTTACCTTCATAAAATATATACTGTCCTTTTTGGTACCAGATCTGGTTTTTCTTTTTACTTATCTCTTTCTTCCACTTAATACTTGCATAGTTTCCTATTGGGCATTGCAGGCATTCTTCACATTTGGTTGGATTTCTATTAGGCATTACAAAGCGGGAAAAATTGAAAAATACTTTCTAAAGTAATAAAGAAGACTCATAAATAAAACTCTGTTTTTAGGCACAATCACAAATTTAATGGAATTTTAGAGATGTTCAGGGTATAATTTAAATAAAGGAAGACTAAAAAATCAGGAAAATAGTAAATGTTTTTTGTTTGGACAATTAGAATAATATTTTATGGAAGCATCCAAATAAAATTATTGGACGATATCGGGGAATGGACCAGATGTTTCAATTATTAAATTATTATCTGAATATTAACCGGAAGCTAGTGGACAGTAAAAATGTGCTTCAGAAATTAGAAGTCAATCTGAAACCGGAACTGATAGCCTTTGATTTTTCCCTTTGTAAACTTTGTAAACGGGGGAAATTCTTTCGATCCTTTTACCTCGTCAATGATATAATTAAACATAAACCGGGTAACAGGATTCAGATACCAATTGAGGCCAAGTGTGATATCGGAAAGGCTTCCCCCGTTTACATCGGTATCATCCAGATCGATGAAAGAATACCGGGCGCCGATCTCAAAAGCTCCGAATCCACCATCTTGACCAAAATTATTTTTAGGTTTCACACGATCAAATTCTCCTGTTGTAAGTTTGTATTTACGGCTCTCACCTGTAATAAACCAACTAGCATATCCATAGTAAGCCTGAAAATTATAACTATCATTTTGAAGAATAGATTCCGCGCCTGTTAAAGCAATAGCAGAGATATATTCTCCCTGAATTGAAAACGGGCCATGAATATAGGCAGCTTCCAGACCATATTGGTTCACCGCTTTTGCCACATCAATTTCAGCAAGTATTAATTTTGGGGCCAGGTGTGTTTCGGGACGTGAAGTAAGTATATATTTGGAATTATCCTGGTTCTGATGAGTAAGGGAGAGCCCAAGGTGTAACAATTTAGTTTTATCACCCTCCCGGAGGATAGGGACCCCGGTTATCCTCCCGGTGATATTTGATTTATTTCCCGCATACAAACCAAATCCTGAAGAATTTGAGGGAAGAAAGTAACCCAACGCCCAGGTAATTCTCTTATTCAGGGTGTGATTAAATAGTATTAATCCGGTATTACGTTCCGGCGTGAGCGGATTAGTAAGGCCTCGTTCCATAAAAGTTATATATTTACTGCTTGTGATCAGCTCCAGGCCAATTGGCTCTTTGAAATGACCAATCCGTAAATTGCCCACTACAGGAATTTTAGATAAATTGATATAAGCATCTTTTAGTATTGCATGGCCTACAGCAAAATCAAACTGTAGTTTATAACTCACGCTATTATAAATAGTGCCTTGATTAAAGAATCTTATTCTGCGAAATTCAACCCCTTTGTTAAATGTGATAATGGAATCATAATAACTGTCCGGATTTATCGCAAGGAAATCAAGCATAATACGACCTCCGAATTTCATTTTGAAATTTCCGTCACTACTTGCGATTTTGTAGCCATTATCCCATTTGGAACTCCACGTTACAGGTGGAGGGGAGGATTCCTGTGTCATCCCCGGAGTGGATAATCCAGCCACAAATAATACGAACAGAATATTTATTTTTTTCATGATCAGTTTTTTAATGTTTCTACAAAAATAGGTTCGTGAGTACTCAATACCTTTATTGGCTGTTATTCATTTGTTATTAATGAATTACCCGAATGTTAACAAAACTCCTCTCAAATGTAATGAAGCACTAAATATGAGGCGGATATATGTATAATTTAAATTTAGACTAATCTAAAATTATGTTTTTAATAAACTAATATTTAATTTTGGAATGTATAACAACCACTATAGACTAATCAATATATCTGTGAAATACTTTTTGATTTCCCTGGGTATCGTATTTTGCTCCGCTTGTGAACATATTTCCCCGGCACTTGTTGCAGAAAATGAAACGCTGGATGGGCCACTGGAGGGCCTTACTCCAGAACAGTTGGCCCAGTTTTCCAGTGGAGATGAAGCATTCGCTGAGAATTTTACTTCCCGGACAGGACTGGGGCCAATCTTTGTTGCATCTTCCTGTATAGGGTGTCATACTTCCGATGGGAAAGGGCATCCTTTCACTACGCTCATAAGATTTGGCCAGTCTGACACTTTAGGAAACCGGTTTTTAGATCAGGGTGGGCCACAGCTTCAGAACCGGGCAATTCCGGGAAATACAAGAGAAGAAATTCCTGCAGGAGCAACTTTTTCAGGGTTTTTGCCCCCTGCAGTAACCGGGCTGGGATTCCTGGCTGCACTGACCGACGAGCAAATTCTGGCAAATGCTGATCCGCCTGATACCAATAATGACGGTATTTCCGGACGTCCGAATTATGTTGATCCTCCGGACTATTTTGAACCTTCCAGTACCCATTTGCCTAAAAACGGGAAATATATTGGGCGTTTTGGCAAAAAAGCCGCAGCCATTACACTTCAAATCCAGGTAGTAAATGCCTATAACGAAGATATGGGTATCACCTCCGATTTCCGGATGCATGATCCGGTAAATTATGCCGTATCCAACCAATCGACAAACCGGGTACCTGACCCTGAGATACCGGCATCAACTGTGAATAACGTTGTTTTTTATATACGAACCCTTAAAATCCCGGTGCGACGAAATAAGGATCATCCGGACGTGATTACCGGGGAATCTTTGTTTGAGCAAATCAAATGTGTCTCCTGCCATATTTCTGATTTGATGACATCAGAATCGGATATTGAAGTACTCTCAAACAAGGTATTTCATCCGTACACCGACTTGTTGTTGCACGATATGGGAGCCGAGCTAAATGATAATTATACGGAAGGTACAGCGCTGAATGCTGAATGGCGCACTCCGCCACTCTGGGGATTAGGATTATCTAAGGCGTCCCAGGGAGGCCAGTTTTTCCTGATGCATGACGGCAGGGCATCGAGCATTGAGGAAGCAATTCTTTTGCACGGTGGAGAAGCGGAAGACAGCAAGATCAGGTATCTGGGATTATCGGATATAGAAAAAGGGCAATTACAGGCATTCCTTGAATCACTTTAATATGAAAAATGGATCGTAAACATTTTGTTAAATTAATGGGAGTTTCTTGTATTGGGGCAACCTTTCCAATAGGCTTTTCATCCTGCTCACCTGTACATTATGTAACTGTTGGAATGGATAATCAGCAATTGTCCATTCCGAAAAGTGAATTTACAGGGATTAAAAAGGATGTGGAATTTATACGTTCGTTTGTAGTTGTGGAATCACCTGCACTTCAATTTCCAATTGTTGTTTATCGTTATTCAGACAAAGAGTATGGTGCATTGTGGACTGAATGTACGCACCAGAATTGTGAAGTGAAACCTCATGATACTTTAATAACCTGCCCCTGTCATGGTAGTGAGTACGATATCAACGGAAGGGTGCTGGAAGGACCTGCAGAAGCCAATTTAAAATCATTTAAAGTTTCATCGGATAACGATACCATCCATGTACACCTTACCTAGACACATACTCATCCTTTTTGTTATAACAGGATCTATTCAATTTTCTCATGCCCAGGAAAATGATTCCACGGAATTAAAAATGAACATGGATGCTGTTTACGACCGGCCGTTTTTATTGGAAGGTAAGACACCGGTAGCCCTGGGCGGATATTTGGAAGCCAATACGGATTATTTCGTGACTGATGGGGTGACAGATGGACTGTCTTTCCATATGCAGCGCTTGACCATATTTATGTCCTCGACAATCAAAAAAAGGATAAAATTTCTAACAGAGATAGAATTTGAAGGAGGAACAAAGGAAATAAATATCGAGTTTGCAGCCCTGGACTTTGAATTCAATCCCCTACTCGTGTTGCGTGGAGGTATCATCATGAATCCCATTGGGGCTTTCAATCAAAATCACGATGGCCCTAAGTGGGAATTTATTGACCGGCCTCTCAGTGCTACAACCCTTATACCGTCAACATGGAGTAATGTGGGATTTGGCTTGTATGGGAAAACTTACCAGGGTCAGTGGGTATGGGCTTATGAAGCCTACCTTACCAATGGTTTTGATGATTCAATCATCGATAACGAATTTGGAAAAACGTGGCTCCCCGCTTCCAAAGAGAACCCGGACCGGTTTGAGGAGAGCATTAATGGCATTCCAATGGCCACTTTAAAAACAGCTATCCGGCATAGAAAGATTGGGGAAATCGGCGTTTCATGGATGGGGGATGTATATAATAGTTACCGTAATGACGGTAACATAGTGGATGACAAAAGACGTGTGGATGTGGTAGCCGTTGACTGGAAAACAAAATTCCTCCGAAATACCTATATCACGGGGGAATGGGCATGGTCATTTATTGAAGTCCCTGAATCTTATTCGCAACAGTATGGTACCCGGCAATCAGGTGGTTTTATTGATATTGTTTATACGTTTTTGAAACGAAGAATGCTCGGATGGGACAATTCTACACTAAACGTTGCACTAAGAAGTGAATATGTGGATTACAATATTGGAAAGTTTACAGAGACCAATGGAAATATATTTGATGAAATATGGGGCCTCACCGGGGGATTGAGTTTTCGGCCTTCTCCACAAACCGTTATCCGGGCAAATTATGGTTACTATTGGGAGACTGATTTATTTGGTAATAGTCCTTCAAAAACATCGAAAACCCAATTTGGTATTTCGAGTTATTTCTAATCCGAATTATCCATTTGAAATACCATTTCATAATGCGTGTGGCAGGTCAGATAAAATATTGTCAATCTATTTAACTTTGCAAGCAAATGATCAAAGCGGAGGATATCGAAAACAACCAGGAAGATATTTCATGTGCATGTAAAGATATTCAACTGCCCGGACCACTGCCTGATAAATCATT
>SDBV01001929.1_pt1 | contig 31127 bp, 25 predicted proteins | sample 2277081 | NCBI WGS metagenome assembly SDBV01 (sample SAMN10402039, study PRJNA504765) | marine sediment metagenome | isolation source: marine sediment core GS10_PC15, 223 cmbsf | place: Arctic Ocean: Southern Knipovich Ridge | collected 2010 | reverse complement strand
TTATAGTTTCCCATACAGCCTAAATCCATATCAAGAAAATCCTATCACACAATCTTAGAAAACCCTAAGCTTTTTATTCTATTTACATTTTTCCTGCTTTCATGCCTTCCTTATAAATTTATTAAATTTGCCTTTTAACCATTTTCAGTTTAACAGTACTTATATATATATTATCTTCCCTTCGCGGTCCTTGCACTCTTTGCGAGAAATTTATTAATTTACTTAATTAGCAACCATTCTTCCCTTGCTATAAAAAATTTTCCTGCTTTTTCCTGCTTTCATGCCTTCCTTATAAATTTATTCAATTTGTCGAAGTTTCCCAGGTATTTGATAATCCTCTTCAATAATGCTACAATTCATATACGTATGAAAATAAATATAGATTGTATTATCCTTGCCGCAGGAATGTCGTCCAGGATGAGTAAGTGGAAAGTGCAGCTTCCCTTCAAAGGAAAAACCATAATAGAACGCTGTGTATCTAACGCTCTATTAATATGCAAAAGGGTAATCCTTGTTGTTGGTTACCGAAGTTCGGAACTTAAGGAAAAATTCCGGAATGGGAGAGATATCTTTATTATAGAAAACTACGACTACAAAAAAGGTATGTTCAAATCTATACAAACAGGTGTAAGTTCAGTACAAACAGACTATTTCTTTATTTCCCATGGAGATCTGCCTCTAGTTTCATCCCAGGTGTATAAAACGCTAGCCGAACACAAAGGACCCGAAGCTGTTATCCCTGTCCATAATGGCAGAAAGGGACATCCTGTTCTCCTTCCCAAAAGTATAATCGGTCGAGTATTGGAAGAACAAGAAAATAGCTCCATGAAAAAGCTGCTCTCTACATATCCTAAGCAACTGGTTCCTGTAGATACGAAAGGTATATACAAAGATATTGATACTGATGAGGATTACAAAAACCTTCTTATGTTTAAGGAGTAAAAGATGTAGAGAAGTGGCACATAAAAAAATTAAATAAATCTTTTTTTAAAAAAGCTTGACAAATCCCGGATATCGGTATTAACATGAAAATCTAATAAGTCATTAGATATGACGGATATGTAGCAGCACTATTTTCTGCGGCATATTGTTAAAATGAAAGTTTAGAAGGCATCGTCTTCTGATTTTTCCTATTCTTTTTTTCAGATTAACTCCAAAAAGAATAGCCGGGTTAACCAGGGGCATTTTATATGCTTGAATTTGTTCGGCTAATATAATTAACCCTATGGCAATTGCTCTGTTATTAAAATTTCTAGAAATGGAGGTAATAGGGAAGTACTTTGGATCGGACGGTTCAAAAATATTCCAATTTTAATATTTACAATTAACAAATTTTTAAATTTTAATTTTTGTGTGCACTATACTTAAAGTGAACAGATAAAAGATTAAAAAGTAAGCAGTGGTTAATTACCACAATAAAATAGTATTTGGATAAATACTTTCATTTTAGGCATTAAGCCTTAACAAACGGTGAAAGAATTAATCTGACTTTTTCATATTCTTTTTCTCAGGTAAAATTCTAAAAAGAATAGCCGGGTAAACGGAGTGCATTTAATTTGCATCGATATATCCGGCTGGCAGCTGTTTAATGCATAGTGTTTAATGCATATTGTTGTTTTTAAAAAGGGAAAGAGGTTTATGAATTCTATTAAATATAACAAGATATCAACTCTTCTAAAAATCTATAGAACCAATATATTTCAGACACAAAAAATGTGTAGTTCTATAAAACACCCTAAAATAGTTTACATAAATAAAAAGCAAAAGTATTGGAGGTTTTTATGGGAGATATTATGAGACAAGTTCCGTTTAAGGAACTAATAATAAGAATCTTTAGTGAATATAAAGTATCAAAATCAATTTTTGGGCTGCATGAAATTAATTTCTTTCATAAATTGAATAAAAAAAGGAGTGAGGTTTTTGGAGAATATTGTGATACGGCAGTGGGGCCCGCAGCAGGTCCTCATACACAGTTGGCGCAAAATATAGTTAGCTCATATTTGGCTGGCGGACGGTTTATGGAGTTAAAGACTGTCCAGATTATGGATACACTGGAAATTGAGAAACCATGTATAGATGCGGATGATGAAGGATTTAATACGGAATGGTCCTCAGAATACACTTTAGAAAAAGCTTATGATGAATATATAAAAGCCTGGATAATTTTGCATCTTATAGAAGATTTATTTGATTTTAAAGTTGATAGTGAGCGCTCATTTATTTTTAATATGAGTGTCGGCTATGATTTAAAAGGAATCAAAACTCCCAGAATGGATCGCTTTATTTCTGATATGATGGATTCCTCATCCAATCCGGTTTACGCTGGTTATCTTAAGGTTTTAGATCAATTAATCGAAGAATCAAATTTTGTTAAGGAAACCGGATTAGAAGACAGGTTGATAGTAGTAAATGGTATTTCAAAAAAGATTTCACCACATATTTGTAAATCTGTTACCCTGTCTACTATGCACGGTTGTCCGCCTAAAGAAATAGAAGCGATTTGTGAGTATATGATAAAAGAAAAACAGATCAATACTTTTGTTAAATTAAATCCGACTTTGCTCGGATTTAATCGTGTAAGAACTATATTGGATGATTTGGGTTTTAATTATATTGAATTAAAAGAGGAATCGTTTAGTCATGATCTTCAATATGGTGACGCACTTAATATGCTTATGCGCTTACGAAAATTGGCAAAAGCAAATAATATTAAATTTGGGGTAAAACTTACTAACACATTGGGAGCTGTAAATAATAAGCAGCTTCTGCCTGGAGCCGAGATGTACATGTCCGGCAGGGCACTTTTCCCGCTTTCTATTAATCTGGCAGCGCAGTTAGCAGAAGATTTTAATGGTGATATCCCAATCTCTTATGCTGGTGGAGCATCTGCAATCAACATTAAGCAAATTTTTAAAACCGGTATACATCCAATCACTATGGCCACAGAGCTGCTAAAACCTGGCGGGTATGTAAGGATGAAAGAGTCGGTAGTGGAATTGGAAGCCTCGGAAGGCTGGGATAGTTCTTCGATCAATCTTGATCTGCTTAAACAATTAGCAAAAGAGGCACTTTATAAGGATGCCTTTAAAAAATCATGGAGGGGTGATGATAAGATAGAGATTGATAAAGAACTTCCACTATTTGATTGCTATGCTGCCCCCTGTATTCATGCTTGTCCTATAAACCAGGATGTTCCAGAGTATATTAAATTGGTGGGAGAAAAAAAGTATAAAGAAGCACTTGAGCTAATCTATACTAAAAACGCGCTTCCTGGGATTACCGGTCATATTTGTGATCATCAATGTATGTATAACTGTACCAGGTTGGATTATGAAGGTGCAGTAAAAATTCGCGAGATGAAAAAAATCGCAGTAGAAAATGGCTGGGAACAGTTTAAAGCTAATTGGAATAGACCTGAATTAAAGAGGAATGTTAAAGTAGCTGTTGTAGGTGCCGGACCTGCAGGACTTTCTGCAGCTTATTTTCTGGCAAAAGATGGTTTTTTAGTGACTGTATTTGAAAAAGAACAATTCGCAGGTGGAGTCGTTAAAAATGTTCTACCGGATTTCCGTATTCCGCAGGCAGAGGTGGAGCGGGATGTTGAGTTTATAAAAGCACATGGGGTCAATTTTGAATATGGAGTTAGTAATAATCTGCATATCAATAAACTTAAAACAAACGGATTTAAATATATCTGCATAGGAATAGGTGCAGAAAAAGGAAAGCATTTATCTCTTGCTAGTAATAAGGATAGTAATAAGGGTGATGATAATAATGTTTTGGAATCATTAACATTCTTACGCCATTATAAAAATGATCCTTCACAGCTAAAACCCGGCAAGAATGTTGCGGTTGTCGGCGGAGGTAATACCGCTATGGACAGTGCCCGGGCTGTTATAAAGCTTAAAGGTGTAGAATCTGTTTCGGTGCTTTATAGAAGGACAGAAAAAGAGATGCCGGCAGACAGGGAAGAATATGAAGCTGCAATAGCCGATGGTGTTAAGTTTCATTTCTTACGAAATCCGGAAAAGTTTGACGACAATGGAAAACTTATCTGTTCTGTTATGAAATTGGGAGAACCGGATACAAGCGGCAGACGGCGCCCTATTGCGACAGATGCTATTGAAGTATTAAATATCAATACGTTAATCTCAGCCATTGGTGAGTATGTAGATTCAGAAACCTTAAAAAGATTTGGATTGTCTCCAAACAATAAAGGGAAAGTAAAAGTGGATAACATGACCACGGAAACAATTGAAAAGAATGTGTTTTTAATAGGTGATGCCAATACCGGACCTTCCACCATTGTTAGATGTATTGCTGAAGGTAGAAAAGCAGCCGATACAATTATAGCTAGAGAACAAAACGTAAACCAGTCTGAAACTCAAGTCCAGGCTCACGATAAAAAGAAGACTGATTTAGAATCTATAATCAAAAGAAAGGGTAAACTTAATACTAGTTTAAACTCTAAAAGCAGGCAGGCTTTTGCGATAAATGAAGCCGCAAGATGTTTGGAATGCAATTATATTTGTAATAAATGTGTGGATGTATGTCCAAATCGGGCAAATATTGCCATAGCTTGTAATAATAATTTTAATGATTCCTTCCAGATTGTACATATAGATGCTTATTGTAATGAATGTGGAAATTGCGAAACCTTTTGCCCATATAGGGGGGCACCATACAAAGATAAACTGACACTTTTTAATTTAAAAGAAGACTTTCAAAATAGTAAAAACAATGGTTTTCTAATGGAAGAACATAGTGTACAGCTTCGTTTAGATGGAGTTACTTTATGTTTAAAACTTTTAGAAGATAATACGGTTGTTAATGTAGATTCTCATAACGATTCTGATAAAATCGCTGTAAAAAATGCATCATCATTAATTAAAATAATAATTAAAGACTATAGTTACCTATTAGGTCCGGTTAATAAAAAGGAATAGACAGGAGAAAGTATGATTTTATTAAAAAACGCAACCTTAATCCAGTTTGAACCGGCTTTAGTAAATAAGGGTATGGATATTGCAATTGAAGATACAATAATAAAAGAGGTTGGTAAAAACCTGGATGCTAAATATAAAGCAGATAAAATTATAGATCTGGCAGGAGAATTAATTTATCCCGGGCTCGTATGCAGCCATAACCATTTTTATTCCGGCCTGGCCCGGGGAATTATGGCCAATATAAAACAAAGCGACGATTTTATTTCAATTTTACAAAATTTGTGGTGGCGTTTGGATCGGGCAATTGATGAAGAAATTCTTTTATACAGCGGACTTATCTGTTCTTTAGATGCGATAAAAGCTGGAACTACTGCGGTTATCGATCACCATGCATCACCTTCTTATATAAAGGGTTCTTTAAATACTTTAAAGGAAGGTTTCCTAAAGGCCGGACTTAGAGGACTAACCTGTTATGAAGTGACTGATAGAAACGGTTTGGAGCAGATGCAAGCGGGAGTGGATGAAAATATAGCTTTTGCCAAAGCTGTAGATGAAGATAAAAAAAGTGCTGTAAAACCGTACTTAGTAGAAGCTCTAATCGGTGGGCATGCGCCTTTTACTATTCCGGATGAAGGATTGTCTTTGCTTGCGAAGGCAGTTAAAGAGACCGGCAGAGGTATTCATATTCATGTGGCAGAGGATCTTTACGACGGATTTTATTCCCATGCTCAATATAGAATCGATGTTCTTTCAAGATTGGATAGCTTCGGACTCTTAAATAATAAAGGCATTATTGTTCATGGTGTGCATTTGAGTGAAAAGGATATTGAGATATTAAACAATAGAGATTGCTTTTTAGTTCATAATCCCCGTTCAAATATGAACAATGGGGTGGGCTATAACAGCAGTCTGGATAAAATAAAAAATTTGGCTTTGGGTACCGATGGAATCGGAAGCAATATGTTCGAGGAATTTAAATTCGCATTTTTCAAACATAAAGATGCCGGAGGACCAATGTGGCCGGACAGCTATTTACGATTCTTAAATAATGGAAATAGACTGTTGGAAAGAAACTTCGGGGAAAAGTTTGGGAAATTGGAAGCCGGCTATAAAGCCGATATGGTTATATCAGATTATAATTCGCCTACGCCTTTGCTTGGTGAGAATATAGCAGGGCATATGGCTTTTGGAATGACATCAAATGATGTTAAGACAGTAATAGTTAATGGGAAAATCGTTTATGAGAACAGAGAGTTTCCTTTTGATGTTAAACCGATATACGAACAAGCATCAAAAGCTGCTAAACGTCTCTGGGAAAATATGGACAAATTAGAAAACTAAAATAATGGAGCGAAAAAGCATGGGAATTAATCAAGAAATTCTAAAGAAAGCAGAAGAATATAGGAATTATACAGCACAAAATCTTTCTACTATGGTCAAAATTCCCTCATACAGCGCACAGGAGGAAGCGGTTTGTAAAAAAATCGTAGAGCTTTGTAATAAAGCCGGATTTGATGAAGTGCGTATTGACGGATTGGGAAGCGTTGTTGCCAGGATCGGTAACGGTCCCAAAATACTTGCATTCGATGCCCATATAGATACTGTGGAAAAGGGAGATGAAAGCCAATGGGAATTAGACCCCTTCTCCGGTGTAATTAAAGATGGCCTTGTTCATGGCCGTGGAACCTCAGATCAAAAGGGGGGTGCTGCCTCCATGATTACAGCTGGCTGTATTCTAAAAGATCTAGGCTATAATGGTGATTATACCGTTTATTTTACTTTTACTGTAATGGAAGAAGATTGTGATGGTATGTGTTGGAAATACCTTATCGAAGAAGAAAAACTAAAACCGGACCTTGTTGTCTCAACTGAACCTACCAGCTGCAGGCTATATAGAGGGCATAGAGGCAGAATGGAGATAGAAGCTAAATTAAAAGGAGTTTCCTCTCATGGTTCTGCACCGGAACGTGGTGTAAGTGCGGCTTATAAAACTGCCAAAGCTGTTTTAGCTATAGAGCAGTTAAACAAAGATCTTAAGCCGGATGATGATCATTTTTTAGGTAAAGGTACGATTGTGGTTTCAAAGATAGATGTACACGGACCTTCGCAATGTGCTGTTCCGGATCAAGCTAGCATTTATATGGATCGGCGTTTAACCTGGGGTGAGGATGATAAATTGGCAATCGCCCAGGTTAAAAAATATATGTCCGAAGCCATAGGGGAAACAGAAGACAAAATTGAAGTTTATATGCCCGATTATACCAAAAGGGGTTATAAAAATACAGACTATGGCCAGGAGTTATATTTTCCAACCTGGAAAATTCCTCAGGAACACCCCTTGGTAAAGGCCGGGGTGCAAAGTCATGAAAGACTTTTTGGTAATAAACCGGAGGTTGATAAATGGACCTTCTCTACAAATTGTGTTGCAACCACAGGCAGACATAAAATTCCTGCTATTGGATTTGGTCCGGGAGATGAAGCCCAGGCTCATGCGCCTAACGAAATTAACCGGGTGGAAGATTTAAAGATTTGTGCGGCATTTTATGCAATGCTGCCTTATATATTGGATGAGAACAAAGTATGAAGTTTAGCTATATTTGCAGCGAATGCGGAAAAGAATATCAACTAACGCCTGAATTGATGGTTTGCAGCGAATGTTCTTCCGGACAGGTAAATAATAAACCATTACGTGGGATCTTAGAGGTTAAGCTGGATGGTAACATTAAAGGCGATTTAGATATCTATGATTTGCTGCCGGTAGAAAAAAAGTATTTTCCGCCAATTCCTGTAGGTGGAACCCCTTTATGGGAACCACAGCGAATTCGCAGTAAAAGCAGATTTAAGGAGCTTTTTATTAAAGATGATGCATTAAATCCTACCGGTTCTCTAAAAGATAGAGCTTCCTATTTGGTGGCTGCATTTGCAAAAAAACATAAGGTAGACAGAATCGTTCTGGCTTCTACTGGAAATGCCGGTTCGTCTATGTCCGGAGTAGGTGCGGCAGCAGGACTTAAGATAAAACTCTTTCTGCCCAAATCAGCACCACCGGCTAAGATGATTCAAGCTTTGCAATATGGTGCGGAAGTGGTTCGGGTAGACGGCAACTATGATATGGCCTATGACCTATCTTTAAAGTATAGCAGAAAAGAAGGCGGCATGAGCCGAAACACCGCTTATAATCCCATGACCATTGAAGGGAAGAAGACAGTTGCTGTAGAAATCTTTATGCAGTTAAAAAAAGTACCGGATTATCTTTTTATTCCTGTTGGTGATGGTGTGATTATTAGCGGAATGTATAAAGGTTTTAGAGATTTAAAGCAGTTAGGAATAATTAAAAAGATACCAGTAATCTATGCAGTACAGGCGGAAGGCAGCTGTGCAATCTACCGTGCACTTAAAACTGGAAACTTTAACAATCCGGTAAGCTCATCAACTTTAGCAGACTCAATTTCCGTTGATATACCGCGCGGCGGTTATTATGCCTTAAAAATGCTTAAAAGTTTTGGCGGTAAAGCATTGGTAGTTTCTGATAGGGAAATACTGGAAGCACAAAATGAAATGGCCTCACTTGCGGGTTTGTTTGCGGAACCTGCGGCAGCAGCCTCTTATGCAGGTTTTTTAAAAGAAAAGAATCAACTTCCTGTGAATGCAACTGTTGTGTTGCTGGTAACAGGGAACGGATTAAAAGATATATCATCCGCTGGTAAAAACGTGGATATACCATAATTATTTTGGAGGAAATATGATTGATTTAACTATTAATAAAGAACAGATTGAAAGAACAGCACGACAGTGTAAAGAAAATGGGATTATACTTCCCACCTACGAACAAATGAAGAATCCGGAAACAATTCCGCCTAATATACAAAAGGAACTTGAGAGTATTGGTTTATGGGATATCCATTCCCGAAACTTGTTTAGAGTAACCTGGCAGAATGAACCTAAAAAAGAAGGCGGTAAATATGGAGATGTAAACTATATTGAACTTCCTACGGAATTAACAGGTGTTAAGGCGCGTATTGTAGCTTTGGTGGGCAAATGGTTTCCTACCGGTGCACATAAAGTTGGCGCCAGTTTTGGATGTATTGCTCCTACCCTGGTTACAGGTCAATTTGACCCTAAAAAACATAAAGCTGTTTGGCCTTCGACGGGCAACTACTGTCGCGGCGGTGCCTATATTTCCAGATTATTGGGATGCGATTCTATTGCGATTTTACCGGAAGAGATGTCAAAGGAAAGATTTGAATGGCTGGAAAAAATTGCCGGCGAAACAATTGCAACTCCTGGTTGTGAAAGTAATGTAAAAGAAATTTTTGATAAATGCTGGGAATTAAAAGAGACCAGGGGGGACGGAGTATTTATCTATAATCAATTTGAACAGTTTGGAAATCATCTGTGGCATCATGAGGTTACCGGAACTGCCATGGAGAAATTGCTTAAAAAGGTTATGGGGCCGACGAGCCGCTTTGCCGGTACTTGTCTATCTTCCGGATCTGCCGGAACTCTTGCCAGCGGCGAATACTTAAAAGAGTTATTCCCTGGGGCAAAATTAGCAGTAAGTGAGGCTTTGCAATGTCCGACCCTGCTTAATAACGGTTTTGGCGGACATAGAATTGAAGGAATCGGTGATAAACATGTGCCCTGGATTCATAATGTAAGAAATAGTGATATGGTAGTTGCTATTGATGATGAACATACCATTAGAATGCTCAGATTATTTAATGAACAAGTAGGAAGAGAATATTTAGTGGAACAGGGTGTGGATAAAAATGTGATCGACCGCCTGGAACTACTGGGTATCTCCGGCATAGGAAACCTGCTAACAGCAATAAAATTTGCCAAATACTATGAGTTAACAGAAGATGATGTTGTTATGACAGTATTTACAGATTCCTGTGAAATGTACGGGTCTCGTTTAGATGAATTAAACGAGGATCGTGGCAAGTACAGCCGTGAAGATGCTGTTAGGGATTATGATTTGGTTGAACAAATTACCGTTGATAATATACTTGAACTATCCTATCTGGATAGGAAAAGAATCCATAACTTAAAATATTATACCTGGGTAGAGCAACAGGGAAAAACATATGAAGAGATTAATGCTCAATGGTATGATAGAAATTATTGGACTGATATTTATAAGCTTGCGCCTAAGATTGATCAGCTTATAATCGATTTTAATAAGCGTGTGGAAGCCCTTTAAAAGGAGAGTTGCAAAATGATACTACTTAAAAATTGTTTATATATTTCGACTTCCTTAGATAAAGAGGGTAGTAAAGGGAATGATATATTAATTGAAGGAAATAAGATTAAAAGTATAGTTAAAGAGATTAATGCTTCCGAACTAAAAGGTAATGATGTGCGGGTTATTGATTGTTCCCATAATGTGGTTGTTCCCGGTTTCGTAAATACGCATCACCATTTTTTTCAAACTTTAACCCGAAATCTGCCGGCTGTACAAAATGTTGAACTATTTGATTGGTTAATCTATCTTTATGAGATATGGAAAAATCTGGATGAAGATGCAGTCTTTTATTCGTCTCTGGTAGCAATGGGTGAACTTTTAAAAACAGGCTGCACCTGCTCTTCGGATCATCACTATTTATATCCCCGGGGATTTAAAGGGGACCTTATGGGGATCCAGTTCGAAGCTGCCGATAAGTTAGGAATTCGCTTTTCTCCGACCCGGGGTTCCATGTCACGAAGCAAAAAGGATGGAGGATTACCTCCGGATTCTGTTGTACAAGGCGAGGACGAAATTCTAAAAGACAGCCAAAGAGTAATAGAGAAATATCATGATAGCAGTGATTTCTCTATGAAACGAATTATGCTTGCACCTTGCAGCCCTTTTTCGGTTACTAAAGATCTAATGATCCAATCCGTAAAACTGGCGCGTAATTATGGAGTTAAGCTGCATACTCATTTGGCAGAAACAGGAGACGAGGACGACTATTGTTTTAAGACTTTTGGAAAAAGACCATTGGCTGTGATGGAAGATTGGGATTTTATCGGTAAAGATGTTTCCTTTGCCCATGGAATTTTTTTTAACGATCAGGAACTGGATTTGCTTGCTAAAACAAAAACATCAATAGCACATTGTCCTTCTTCCAATATGCGTCTTGGTTCCGGAATTGCCAGAGTAAAGGAGATGTTGAAAATGGGTATTAATGTTGGGCTTGCGCTAGATGGTTCGGCATCTAACGATACCTCGGACTTTTTAGGCGAAATTCGTAATGCACTGCTATTGCAAAGAGTCAATTATGGTGCTGATGCTCTAACAGCTCGTGAGGCATTCGGTTTAGCTACTGTAAATGGTGCCAGTTTACTGGGATTTAATTCTATTGGAAAAATCGAAGTGGGAATGGCAGCGGATTTGGCAATCTTTAATCTGAATAAATTAGAATACGCCGGCAGTATGTCCGATCCCCTGGCTGCACTTATTTTTGCCGGGAATAATCATCAAACACAATATACTATTGTAAATGGCAAGATTGTTGTAGAGAACAGCAGGTTATGCGGTTTTGATGAGGATAAGATAGTTGCAAATGCCAATAAAATTGCATTTAAAATGATGAATGGTTCCTGATTTCTAAAAGATATAGATTCAATATTTTTTTAAAAAAGTATTATTATTAATAATAGGAACTAATTGCAAATTTAGCAGGATGTAATTTTCTCTTATTTGGAGGAATTAAAATGATAGATCAATTTTTTAAGCCGGCAACCGTGAACGAAGCCATAGAGCTTAAAAGTAGGTTTAAAGATAAAGCTCTCTTTTTCGCAGGTGGTACGGAAATTAATTCCACAAACCAATCTATCCAAAAAATGAAAGCTGTTAGTATTGAGCTGCTTGGTTTGGATCGGATTGCAAAGGAGCAGAAAGGTCTTATGATTGGATGCACTGTTACTCTACAAAAATTAATCGATTCTGAGCAAGTGCCGGAAATTATTAAAACTGCTTCTAAATACATGGTTAATAGAAATATAAGGAATATGGCCACAATAGGTGGTAATATTGCTGCTAATAAATCTTGTTCAAATCTCATTCCTGTATTAATTGTATTAAAGGCTCAACTAAAAGTTGTTTCATCCACCGGTGAGAATCTTGTAGATATTTTTGAGTACATAAACAATGCTAAAAATGATTTAATTATGCAAATAATTATTCCGGACCAAAAACAGCGAAGAATTTCTATTAGACGATTTGCACGCACTGCTAATGATCTTTCTATTTTAAGTGCGGCGGTGAGTTTTACTATTAATACAGGCAATACAGGTAATACAGGAAAAATAAGCGATCCTTGTGTAGCTGTCGGGGGAGTAAGCAAAAACGTTGTGCGTCTTACTAAATTAGAAGAAACACTGAGCGGAAGCAGTTTGCCGGATAAACAAGGCCTGGAAGCTCAGGTAGGGACAGAGATAAATCCAATGGATGACACACGGGGTAGTGCCGCATTTAAACGATATTTGGCAGGGGTTATGGTTGCGGATTGTATTCATTCTGCTTTTAGCGGGGAGGATATTAAAAAATGAAGATCAATTTAGTCTTAAATGATGTATCCAAATCTTTCTATACGGAAGCAGGTGAAAGTGTGCGCACACTCCTTAAGCGGGAAGGTATTATATCGGTTCGTAATGGATGTGATGGCCAGGGCTTTTGCGGTGCCTGTTGCATTATACTTGATAAAAAAGCAGTTAACTCCTGCCTCTTATTACCTTATCAAATTGAGGGTAAACAGATCTGGACAGTTGAATATCTTTCAAAAAATCGTATACTTTCTGCTATTCAATCGGCTATGGTTGATGCAGGTATTGTGCAATGCGGATATTGTTCACCTGCTATGGCATTGGCGATTAGAGATTTATTGGATCGTATTTCTAATCCGACAAAAGAAGAAATTAAAGACGGACTGTCGGGTATCTTTTGCCGCTGCACTGGTTACCAGCAGATTTTTCAAGCCGTTGCGATAGCTGCGAAAAGAAGAATTAATCCTGCTTATATGGAAAAAGTAGCACCTGAGTTTAGAGAAGATCTAAAATTAGTAGGAAAAGCTAAAAGAAAGGTGGATGGTGCCAAACTAGTTCGCGGAGAAAAAGCCTTTGTAGAAGATATGGTGGAAGCAGGCAGCTGCTGTTTAAAAATGCTTAGAAGTCCCCATGCCCATGCTTATATAAAAAAAGTTGATCTATCTGAAGCCAAAAAAATTCCGGGTGTAGTTTATATCTTAACTCATCAAAACTGCCCGGATATCTATTATAACCAGGCCGGACAGGGATTTCCCGAGCCGTCTCCTTATGATAGAAAGATGATTGGTGATAAAGTCCTTCATGTGGGAGATAGAGTGGCAGCTGTGGTAGCCGAGACCTTAGAGATCGCACAAGAGGCTGCAGAAAAAATTAAAGTTGAGTATGAGTTATTAGAACCGGTTTTTACTATAGATGAGGCTCGCAAAGAAGGAGCTCCGATTTTGCATAATAGTCACATTCAATATGAAAACGGTGCGCCTGATAATCTGGATAATTCCAATCTTGATTCGCGAGAGGGTAAGATTATTTATCAATTCCCCATTGGCGCTGAACCAAGGAAAAATATTGCAGCAAGTGTTGAAGGTGGTATTGGTGATATTGATAAGGGCCTGGCCGAAGCGGATGTTGTTTTGGAAAGGGAGTATGAGAGTACTCAAATCCAATGTACTCCTCTGGAGCCCCATGTGGTTTATACCAGGATGGATGGCGAACGCCTGGTAATTCATGCTGCCACACAAGTCCCATGGCACCTTAGAAGAATTGTTGCCTATGTCCTGGGAATTAGTGAGAATAAAATCCGTGTAATTAAAGAGAGAGTGGGAGGCGGCTTCGGATCTAAGCAGGATATTGTATTAGAAGAAGTCTGTGCTTATTTAACTTATATTACAGGCAGATCAATTTTCTTTAGGTTTTCCAGAGAAGAGGAGTTTATAGCTTCCCGAACACGCCATCCTATGAAGATTAAAGTTAAATTGGGAGCTAAAAAAGACGGTATGCTAACCGCTGTGCACATGGATCTGCTAGCCAATACCGGTCCATATGGGTCTCACTGTTTAACTGTTCCTATGAATGCCTGTTCCAAGGCTCTTCCTCTGTTCTTATGCGATAACTTTCGTTTTGATGTTAAAACCTATTATTCAAATATTCCTCCTACCGGAGCCTATCAGGGATACGGAGCCCCAAAAGGTTCCTTCGCTTTGCAAACAGCGATGGCAGAATTGGCGGAGGAGTTAGGTATCGACCAGTTAGAGTTAATTGAGAAAAACAGAGTCCGCGAAGGTGTAATGCTCGAGATATTGCGTTGTCTGGGTGAAGGCAGGGAAGGTACTCCCCAGCGGGTAATAAGCTGCGGATTGGGTCCTGCTCTAAAGCAGGGTAAAGAGATGATAAATTGGGGCGTTAAAGAGAAAAGTGATGATCCTGATATTAATATCGGTAAAGGTGTTGTAATTGTACAACAGGGTTCCGGATTACCAGGCTTAGATTCATCTAATGCCAGGATTAAAATGTTTGGAGACGGTTCGTTTATGGTTTTCACCGGCGGTGCGGATCTGGGAACAGGCCTTGATACTATGGCGGTAAAACTTACCGCCGAATGCTTATGTACCGATATGGATAAAGTTTCCGTAATTTCCGGTGATACTGATATCACTCCCTTTGATACCGGAGCCTATGCATCTAGCGGAACCTTCTTTTCCGGTAATGCTGTTTTAAAATGTGCTGAGGTTATGAAGGAAAAGATATTGGAAGTTGCTGCCCATATGCTTAAAGAAAAAAAAGACCAGCTAACATTAGTATATCCAGCAACGGTCCAGGGTAAAAATGCTAATGTATCATTTGCAGAGCTAGCAGCAGAAACCCAAAGTGGTGAAGGTGTGGGGCAATTAATTGCAACTGCCGGTTATACTACAGAGGATGCTGCTTTTCCTTATGGTGCTCATTTTTGTCAGGTTGCAGTTAATAAAAGAACCGGTGAACTTAAGGTTCAGAAGTATTACGCTCTACAAGATTGTGGGACACCAATTAATCCTGAATTGGCTCAAGGACAAATATTGGGAGGAGTACTAAAATCAATTGGCCATACTCTATGGGAAGAGATGATTCTAGATAAGGAAGGGAAGTGCTTAAATGCAAATCTGCTTGATTATAAAGTTCCGATGATTAATGATTTACCCGTTGATTTAAAAGCGGAGCTGGTATTTACAGAAGATCCCTTTGGTCCTTATGGGGGTAAATCTGTGGCAGAGATTAGTACTAATGGTGCTGCACCGGTTATAGCCATTGCTATCCATGATGCAATTGGTGTCTGGCTAAGAAAATGGCCATTTTCACCGGAGAATATATTAAAGGCTCTGGGAAAAATATAATTACTTATATATAATGATTAAAGAGTATGAAGAATTTTATGGACAGCACACAAATTCGAATCTAGAATTCCTGCTCCCACTAATTACTCCATTTTCTTTTTTAGGATGAACAAAATGAATAATTCAATTCAATTTATTGTTAACAAGCAAATGGTTCAAACATCTCTTCATCCCGGAATTGTGCTATTAGATTTTATAAGAAAAAACCAGGGCCTGACAGGTACCAAAGAAGTTTGTAAAGAGGGTGATTGTGGGGCATGTACAGTGCTCATAGGTGAAGAACCAGCTGAAAACCGAGTTGATAAAGCAGAAAGAAAAATTATTTACAAATCAGCAGCAAGCTGCTTAACTCCGATAGGTGATGTTAGAGGTAAGCATATTGTAACTATAGAAGGAATAAATAAGGAAAACGGGCTTACTCCCATACAGGATGAGTTTCTTAAAGAGGGAGCAAGCCAATGCGGATTTTGTACACCCGGATTTATTATTTCATTAACAAGCTTTTTTTTAAATAACAACAATTTAAATTATCAGGATGCGATTGATGCTATGGATGGGAACATATGTAGATGTACTGGTTATATGTCAATAAAAAGAGCAGCCAAAAACCTTACAGATAAATATGCGAAAATGCTTGATAACACAAAAGATCGAATTAAGCAGTTAAGCGAATGGGGAATATTACCTGATTATTTTAATTCCATTAGTGATAAACTAAAAAAAATATCTACGTCAAAAATCACATATAAAAGAGACAAGACACTAATTGCAGGTGGAACAGATCTTTTTGTGCAGAGAGCAGACAGCCTTCTAGAAGAAGAGTTGGATTTTACTGGAAAAGATAAAAGCCTTTCCTTTATAAAAGAGCAAGACAGAAAAATTATTATTGGCGGCAACAGCACTGTAACGGATTTAAGGGATAGTTCTTTAATAAAAAAATATTTTCCCGGATTTAAGGAAACAACGGATTTAATTTCATCTACAATAATTAGAAATAGAGCATCTATTGCTGGTAATATTGTTAATGCGTCTCCAATCGGGGATTTATCCATTATAATGCTTGCTTTAAATGCAGAATTAACAATAATAGCTGGTAAAAATAAGCGTAAAACATTTTTAAAAGATTTTTATTCGGGTTATAAAACCTTCGACCTTAAAAAAGATGAATATATTAAAGAGCTTAGTTTTGATGCTCCGGATAAAAATACTAAATTCAATTTTGAAAAAGTATCTAAAAGAAAATACCTTGACATTGCTAGTGCTAACTCTGCGATTTTAATAAAAACAACCGGGGATAAAATAGAGGACATAAAAGTATCCGGTGGGGGAGTATGGCCGCACCCGCTATTTCTATCAAAAACATCAGAATTCCTAAAAGGAAAAGAGTTAACAGCAAGCACCATAAAAGAAGCAGCAAAAGTTCTTATAAGTGAAATTGCTCCAATTGACGATGTACGGGGAAAGGCTGAATACAAATCACTATTATTAAGACAGCTTTTTTATGCTCACTTCATTACGCTCTATCCGAAGAGCATAAAAATGGAGGATCTTATATGAACAAAAGAATAGATGATATATACTACCACGTTAGAGGGCAATCAACATTCATAGATGATCTCCATGAACCGGAAAGACTTGCCCATGCAATAATTTTCTCTTCTCCTGTTGCACATGGAAAAATAAAAAAGCTTAATGTTAGTAAAGCATTAAAAAGTGAAGGTGTAATTGATATAGTAACATTTAAAGATATTCCGGGTAAAAATCAACTTGGTTCAATTATTATGGATGAACCAATGCTGGCAGAAAATAAGCTGCATGTAATCGGGCAGCCAATTGCTGTTATTTTAGCAGAAACACCGCTACTCGGAAGAAAAGCAAGAAAACTAATAGAACTTGAATATGAAGAATTAAAACCGGTTACAAAAGCCAGAGTAGCGTTTGAAAAAGGAAATATTATTGCCCCGCCAAGGACATTTCTTTTAGGAGATATTGATACTGCCTGGAAAGACTGTGATGTAATAGTTAAAGGGAGAGCAGACACTGCCGGACAGGAACATCTCTATTTAGAAACACAGATATCCATGGTTATCCCAGGTGAAAGGGAAAATTTCAAAATTTATTCGTCTTCACAAAATCCATCTGCTGTCCAAAAAATGGCCGCAAGAATCCTTGATATCCCAATGAACAATGTAGAAGTTGAAATATTAAGACTTGGAGGTGCATTTGGAGGCAAGGAAGAACAGGCTAATACCTGGGCCTGTCTTGCCGCATTGGGCAGTTACAAAATAAAAAGGCCAGTTAAAATATTATTACCAAGGCATGAAGATATGGTAATGACAGGAAAAAGACATCCGTACACGTCGGATTTTAAAATGGGACTTAAGAATGATGGAAAAATAATTGCCTATGAAGCAAACTTTTATCAAAATAGTGGCAGCAGCGCTGATCTTTCCACTTCTATATTAGAGAGAACTCTTTATCATTGTACAAACAGCTATTTCATACCAAATGTCAAGGCTACTGCTACACCGTGTTATACGAATCTAAGCTCTTTTACAGCTTTTAGAGGTTTTGGCGGACCGCAGGGGATGTTTGTAATAGAAGCAGCTATTAATAAAGCAGCTATAAAACTTAGCAAAACTCCGGAAGAAATACAGAATAAAAATCTTTTAAAAGAAGGTGATGAGTTTCCTTATGGTATGAAAACAACAAATTGCCAGATAAGAAGGACATTTGAAGCTGCCAAAAAAAAGGCACATTATTATCAAAAAGTAAAAGAAATTAATGAGTTTAATAAGAAAAATAAACAATTCAAAAAAGGTATTTATGCAATGCCTGTAACATTCGGAATCTCTTTTACTACAATATTCCTTAATCAGGCAGGAGCACTTGTTCATGTTTATAATGATGGAAGTATAAATGTGAGTACGGGTGTAACAGAGATGGGCCAGGGTGTAAACATGAAAATACAGAGTATTGTAGCAAATACTTTTTCTGTTTCCATGGACAGGGTAAGAATAGAACCCACAAATACATCAAGGGTTGCGAACACTTCCCCAACTGCTGCAAGTTCAGGCTGTGACATGAATGGAAGAGCAGCAGAGCTTGCATCAAAAGAGATCTGTGAAAGACTTATTAATTCTGCGGCTAAACAATTGCATACAGAAAAAACAGATACAGTTAAGATTAAAGATGAATTTATTTATGTTAACGGCATAAAAACAAAACTGGGTTGGGACGAATTAATCTGGAATAGCTATTTCAATAGGATTAATCTTTCTTCGCAAGCTTATTATACAGTACCCGGACTTTATTTTGACAAAACTACAGAAAAAGGAAAGCCTTTTGCATACCATGCCTTTGGGACGGCTGTTTTTGAAGCAACTGTTGATTGTTTAAGGGGAACCTATGAACTTGATGCAATAAACATCTGCCACGATGTGGGGAAAAGTATAAATGAAAAAGTAGACCTTGGACAGGTAGAAGGAGCATGCATTCAGGGCGTTGGCTGGTTAACAACAGAAGAGCTTGCTTATGGAGAAAACGGAGCATTGTTAAGTAATGCCTTAAGTACCTATAAAATTCCTGATATTAAATTTGTGCCGGAAGTTTTTAATACTGAATTTCTAAAAGATGCTGATAATCCACATGCAGTGCTCAAATCAAAAGCGGTTGGGGAACCCCCGCTTATGTATGGAATTGGCGCCTACTATGCAATAATAAATGCTGTGCAGGCAGCAAGACCGGATAAGGACATTTTTTATAATGCTCCAATAACACCAGAAAAAGTTTTAATTAATTTATATAAGTAAAACATTACCTTATAATATAAAGGTTATTAATTTGTTTAAATTGGAAAAAAAAGATACAAAAACACATGCTCGGGCGGGGCTCCTATCTCTTTTTCATGGAGAAATTCATACACCTGTATTTATGCCTGTTGGTACTAACGGGACAGTAAAAACTTTTCTTCCTTATGAACTTGAAGAAATGGATATTGAAATAATACTTGCAAATGCTTATCACCTTTATTTACGGCCCGGTATGGAAGTAATAGAAAGCCAGGGTGGATTACACTCATTTTCTAACTGGAAAAGAAATATCTTAACTGATTCCGGAGGATTTCAGATATTTTCTTTAAGTTCTTTAACTAAAATAAAAAAGGATGGGATTATATTTAATTCTCATATAGACGGAAGTAAGCATTACCTGAGTCCCGGAGATGTTGCTAACATACAGAGAATAATCGGTTCGGATATTATGATGGTTTTAGATCATTGTACACCGACAGGAACAGAATATAAAGATGCTGCGGCAGCTCTGGAGACAACAACAAGATGGGCGTCTTTATCAAGAGAGTTTTATAATAAAAATATTAATAGCAAGAAGCAGAAAATGTTCGGCATAATCCAGGGAAATTTTTTTAAAGATTTAAGAAAAAAAAGTATTGAGGAAATTACAAGTATTGATTTTGATGGATATGCCATAGGTGGTTTATCCGTTGGAGAAACTAAAGAAGTTTTTTACGATATATTAGCTTATTCCGCACCTTTATTACCGGAAAATAAACCAAGATATTTAATGGGAGTAGGCACTCCGGAAGATCTTTTTACTGGAGTCGAAAGCGGTATAGATATGTTTGATTGTGTTTTACCAACCAGGATTGCCAGAAATGCATCTGCATTTACCAGTTTCGGGAGAATAAATCTTAGAAATGAAAAACATAAATTTGATTCTGGTCCAATGGATAATAGCTGTGATTGTTTTATCTGTAAAAAATTTTCTAGATCATATATAAGACATCTTTTTAAAGCCAGAGAGATTACAGCTGCAAGAATGACAAGTTACCATAATATTTATTTTCTAAAAAAAATGATGACTAACATTAGAAATGCTATACTTAATAATAATTTCCTGGATTACAAAAAAGAATTTTTTAGTAAGTATAGTGGTAATTCTGTATTATAATAATTACTTAATCAATACAATATTATTTAAATCGCTGATCTTTTTTAAACATTCCTTTATGATGTATAATATATGAGGAAAAGCATTATGAAAGAATTAACGCGCTTCGATGTAAAGAAAATGGTAGCTAAAATATTAAAACTATTATTGCTAAGCTGTGCATTTCTGCTTCCTATTATGGAATTAAAGAATAAAAAAGCCATTGTTAATGTGAGCGCTTAAAATCTTAAGTAGTTCCTCGAAGCTTAAAGTTTTATTTAAATAAGTATGAAAATCAAATATTTATAATAGATAGTATGATTATTTTATAATAATTTCTATTATAAATATATAAAACAACAAGCATTGGCGAACTATGAAAAACTTAGAAAGGAAATGCGAATGAGAAGAGTGGGATATTTAAATAACGCTTTAAAGCATTCTATTATTAAAAACGGTTATAACAAAGAGATTAATTATTTTGATTCTTTTAGAATTGAAATTCAAAATATCCAAAAGTATTCAGTTGATTATATTACCGGTTTATTTTTTTCTTTTGATCCATTTTGGATTCGCTGGCTTTTTAAATTAAGGAATATTCTCGTAAAACCATTTGGTATTCAAACAGGTTTACTTCCAACAGTTAATAAGATAAATCCTTTGATCAAATACAAAGTAGGCGGCAGGGCTGTTTTTTTTAATGTAATAGACAGGAATGAAGATGAAATTGTTATGGCAGAAAATGATAAACACCTCTATTTTAGAACATCTACATATGTTGAACGAAATCTAAACGAAGATAAAGGGTGGGTTTCCATTACAACCTTTGTTCATTTTAACCAGCTATTGGGGAAGATATATTTTATACCGGTAAAACCATTTCATAAAATAATTATTAAGTCGATGCTAAGGCGGATGATGAATCGATTGAGGGAGTAATGTAAAACTAACTTGCCCAGATTGTTTTCCAGTCGATATTATTTCCCATAATGCTTTGTATGGTTTTAAGTATTTCATAAATAGATTTATTTTTATTTTCAGCTATAATATTATTTAATTTCATTTTTTGTAATTTAACATTATCCATAATACAGCGATCCATTAGATTCTTCTCCTTAAATATTTAAACTATATTAAGATTTTCGGACTTTTTCTAATTCTTCCATAGTTAATATTAAGCAGTAGGAAATTCTGGCTTTACATTTAAAACCTCAGTGATAATCCCAGTTGTAAAGCAATTGCCTCTCCATTATAAGTAAATTCTCTGTTCTCTTTACCAAGATATGACAGAACATCACAATTAAAAGTTACATTATATACAGGACTATAAGTAATGCCAGTCGATAATATAAAAGAAAGATCTGTAAAGTTGCCAAGCAAACTCATGTTTAGCTGCATATCACTTATAATAAATTTCTTTACATTCACAAAGATGGAAGAATATATTTTTCCATAATTACCAAACTCATAATAATCACCAGCAAGAAATGCCAGTCTAGTGGTTTCTTCCTCAAACATATCATCCTCATAACCTGCATGGTTGTAATAGAATTCTGGTATTATTGTTAACCTGTCTGTAACATTCCCAATATCAAAGCTCTTTGTAAAACCAATACAGAACCTTGGTATAAATTGATTTCTAAGTTTATAGCTTGATCCATCTGTTTGCATTAAAGTAGTGTTGTGCCCATAGGAAAAACTGGCTTCACCTCTAAAATCAATATCGAACAAGTGAAAAGAAATATCAAATCCGAACATTGGGTATGCATCTTTCTTGCCCCAGACTGAAAAACCGGTTTCTACATTTTTTATTAAGAACTCTAATTTATTTGAGTATCCGAAATCTGTAAGATTATCCGTATCTGTTACATTAACGAAACTGTAAATATTAACTAATGTTTTTATCGGAATATGGAGCCTGAGCCCATATACACCTTCACGTATTGCATCCATATTTAAAAAATTTCTACGTTCAATATTAATAAAATCAGTTGGATTCCAGAGATATCCTCTGCCCCATTTTGTTACTTGTTTTCCAAATCTAAAATACAGGTGATGATTTATGTTCGCGTCTATAAAAAATTCTTTTAGACTTACAACTGTATTTATCTTTTCTACGTAGATTTCATCTTCATGAGGATAATCATTGCTTATAAAAACACGTTGTGTGGTAAGTTCTGTAGGAAGATATCCAACATATAGATCAGCAAAAGCTTTAATACCTTTTCTAAATCGAAGATCCAGCATAAGGTCTGCACCAACATATGCAGAATATTGGTTATCTTCTAACTTGTCTTCACCCTGCAGAAAATCCCTTGTAAAGTTATACGAAAATGAAGTTTCTACAACCCCGGAAAAAGTTATTGATTCCTGATCCAGTTCATCTGTAATCGTATCATCGAATATACTTTCCTTTTCCTCCTGGTCTGTGATGGGGGCTTCATTAGAAAATATATCACCATCGGAAAATATATCGTCTTCTCCAAATATATCATCTTCAGCAAATGGTTCATCTTCTGAATTAGATGGATCTGTTTCCTGTGCGTTTAATAAAATTAAGTTGAAAATAAGGAATATAATAAGTATTATTTTTTTCTGACACATTTTTATCTCCATTATCTGCTTAAGTTTTCTAGATATGGTTTTGTAAATACTTCGTCCGGAATTGCCATTAATGAGATACCTGTAAGTTCTAACAGTGTTTTGTTTCCTTCTTCGAATCTGTCAATAAACATCATCCAGAGCGGAATGTATCTACCATCTATTTCTGTATAATTTTTGTAATAAGACGTTTCCATAAGTGTTCCGGATAAAGAATAAGAATCTACCTTTAAAACAAGATGATCTTCCTGAGTAACCCAGATAACCTGTTTTGAGTATTTTACATCACTGCCAACTGCTTTTATTTCAAAACTGTAAACTGGTATTTCTGCATCGCCTATAGTTGTCTCAGTTATTATTTCATTACCATTTAAGTCAATTGCAGCTTCATACAGTTCGGCGTATTTTCTTGATTCCATATCTCCGGCACTTACATTAGAATCACCAATTCTTTCATCCCGGTTCATGTGCTGGAATGTTCTGGTATCTCTTAAATACAGCCACATGTTATCTCCAACGCGGAGGTATCCATCACCTTTATCTGAGTCTGGTGCTGTCATTACTATAAGAAATGCATCATCACTGTCTCTTCTGTAGTAAATGGATTCCATTACCTTAACTCCCTGATCTACTCTCTGTTGGGTGATAATTGATTTTGCTGTAAGATCCGAGCCTAATTCTTCCAGTTCATCTATTGCAACTAATAATTCGGCTACAGAAGGTAATGCCTGAACCTGGGTTGTTATTAAAATTAATAATAAAATAATTGTAGTAAATATTTTTTTTCTAAAACTTCTCATATTTCTAATTCCTCTTAAGTCTAAAGATTATTCATAATGCCTTAATGCATCTGCGATTTTCATTTTTGCTGCTTTTCCGGAAGGAAAGAATGCTATTAAAAATGCAATTATTAATATACTAATAAAGCTTCCAATTACAGAAAAAACTGTTGGTAGAAAATAGATCTGGCTATTTATTAGCAGCATACTGATCGGATTATCTTCCACGTCAAATACAATACTGCCCAGTGCTCCCATTAGTATTAAGCTGAGTATAATACCTGCAATACATGCAAATACAGTTAAAAGTAATACCTCGAAAACAAAAACTGCTCGTACATCACCTTTTAACATACCGATGGCCCTGTTAGTGCCAATTTCTCTTGTTCTTTCACGTATGCTCATTCGAATTGTATTAATTACACCAATTAGAATTATAGTAAAAAGTATAAATATTGCTACAAAAGAAATAATGTTTAGTGCTCCTGCAAGTTTAAGAACTCCATCTGACATCTGGAATTCATACATTGTTTGAACATCTAAAATAGTTCCATTCCAATCTGTTCTGTTTAACTCCTGGTGTTTAATTCTGCTTTCATCAAAATTTTCACTTCTTTCAAGTAGTTCCCATTGTTTAACAAGGACTGGAAAAAGCTCATGATCTATATTAAAAACAGCATTCTGTTCTGGTAGTTTGGAAAAATAGTGTTTATTAACAACATCCTCATGAGTAAAAGCCATGTTGCTATTCAATCCACTATCCGGTTTAAAGATACCTTTTACAATAAGATTATCAGAATTGTTATCTTGCTCAAATTTTGTTTTATATTTAAAATAGAGATCTTCACCTATAAGGACATTTAATTCTTTTGCCATTTCTTCACTTATAAGAATTGAATTTTTGTTATTTGTAAAATCTTGGTATTGAGCCTGGGATAATGAAAAAGTTTGCATTATTATGCCCTGGCTTTCCTCTTTTAGTTCCAGACCAAATAAATCTCCTGGTGCCGTTAAATCATTTATAAAGAAACTTGCATTAATTCCTGCAGGTTCCGGCATAAGCAATTCGTGTAATAAATCTGCTTTTTGAATAACTGAATATGGATTCTCTACTTTTTCAAGAATTATATCTAACTGGCCTGTCTCGTATTCCTGGTATCCCATAAAATCTTTTAAAGCATTAATTTCAACAAAAGCACCAAAAGACATAAATTCATTATCTGCTCTGGCAATTGTCACGACTTTGAAGTTTCTATTATCAATTACTCCGTAGATATTTGTAATCTTCACCCTAATAATGTCATTTAATTCAATATTAAGATCTTCTGCAGTTGACTCATAAATTATGATTGGAGTGTATAGTTCATCAGTTACGAATGAATCATCAATTTTTCCACTTACAACATCAAAATAGTCTTTAAAACCTTCATCTTCCCACATTCCAATAAGTGCTACAGTCATTGCTTTTCCGTTACCGAGACATCTGGCAAGTGTGGTAACATCTTCCCAGACCTCACTAATTCCTTCTATATTTTCTATAGCAAATTGGATGAATCTGTCTTTATCCCGTATAATGTTCACTTCACTATCATCTAACTTTTCCTTAACAGTTATACTCATGTGCCCTGTCATATAGACTATTACATTATTAAAAAGGTTGTCAGAAATGCCATTAACGAAGGAGCATGATACAACGAATAAACACATGCTAAGAGCAATACCTATTCCAAGTAAAATATTCCTTCTCTTTTGTCTTATAAGATTTCTAAAACTAATTTTTATTATCATTCCCATTTTTTTATCCTCTTTTTAATTTCTTGTAACTGCATCCAGCGGAGTTATTTTTCTTGCAACTTTAACAGGATATAGTAGTGCAATAGCAGTTACAAAAATAAGCAATATTATACCGTTAATTATTCCATCAGCTGTAATTATAGGATTAAAAGTGTCGCCTCCATATAATAAATGAACAATATCATTATCACCTGCAGAGATATTCAAAAAAGATAAAAGGTTAACAATTATAATTCCAAGCAGGATACCAGCTCCCCCGAAAAAAGAAGATAAAATTGAAGTTTCTGCAATAAACATCTTTGTAATAAAACCCTTTAATGAGCCGATAGCTCTCATCATCCCAATCTCCTCTGTTCGTTCAATAGCCGCCATACTTAGAGTGTTCATAATGACGATTATAGCTACAAAGAAAAGAAGAAATATAAATACTGCTAAAGTTGCTTTTATTAAAAACACAAACATAGAAACTTGAGTTGTTGCATCTTTCCAGTGGATTATCCTTGCTTCTACATCTGATTCTTCAATTGCAGTATTTAGCAATGTTATTGCATCATATATATCCACTCCAGGATTTAGTTTTATAGATACATAATTATAAGCTCCGCTGTCCAGGTTTACTTCTGTTTCCTGTTTTTCAGTTTGTTCTTTTAACGATTCAAAATCATATGAAATGTCTGATATTTCAGTTTCAATGAATAAATCGTCACTACCAAAAAAATCATCTCCTCCGAATATATCATCATCATTTGTTATAGAAAATTCTGCCAGTTTTTCATCTGTTAGTGCATAAGCTGTATCGGATGCCGTAAAATATCCAAAGCATTCTCTAAAAGATTCTATGTCCATAAAGGTCACATCATGCCAAACTTCATTAAGAGTTTTAAATCGTATAATTCCTGTAATTGGCAGTCTGATATCTGTGTTCATATTTCCCTCACCCCATCCTACAAATACAAGGTCATTTCTTATATCCAGGTTGTCTTTATATTCAAGCGCATCTTCTGGCAAGTTTTCGGAGACGAGCTCATATCCTTCCGGTACTACCCATATATTAAATAATTTGTACATTTCCTCTCTTTTGTATTCAGAGATTAAAATTCCATGCTGTCCGTTTTCTAGTAATTTACCTTCTACAACTTCAACATTGTTCAAATAAGTTTCCTGGTACTCCTCAAAATTTGTTCCAAATACAAACAAACCCCAGAAATCTTCTTCCAGGCCAAATAATATTGATATACCGCGGGTCATGGGTATAAAACTTTCTATATAATCCTGGGTATTAAGCATATCCTTAATTTCTTCATAATTATCAATAATTTTTATTGGTTTTCCCATAGGATCAAAAAGCACATTGTCTGTTTTTTGTTTACTGGAAACCAGAATAATATGTCCGGTAAACCTGTTTACAATGTTTTCTTCTATACCTTCTTCTGTTCCCTGAATAACTGCATTACCTACAGTCATTAAAAGTGCACCTAATAAGAGTATGATGCCAATAATTAGGCTTTTGCCTTTATGCCGGATTATATTTCTTAATGCTATTTTATATATGAGCATACTAATCATCCTCCTTAATTGGTAATTATTCCGTCTTTTATTTTTATAACAGAATCTGCATACTTTAATATATCCTGATCGTGTGTGGAGAAAATAAATGTTGTTTTTTCGATATCATTTAGTTTTTTCATTACTTGCAAAATCTTTTCACCGGTTTCCGAATCTAGGTTTGCTGTAGGTTCATCCGCAAGTACAATATCCGGATTTGTCACGAGTGCTCTGGCTATTGCAACTCTCTGTCTCTGTCCTCCGGATAGTTCATAGGGTTTATGCTCTATATGCTCTTCTAAACCAACTTCATTTAATAATTTTTCTGCCCTGCTCCGGATCTCTTTTTTGGAAAGTTTTTTCTCCTTCATTAATAGAAGAGGAAACTCAACATTTTCACGAGCAGTAAGAACCGGTACAAGGTTAAAGCTCTGGAAAATAAAACCTATGGAATTAAGGCGCAGTAATGTTAATTTTCTGTCGTTCATATCAACAACATTGTCACCATGTATAATTACATCACCATCTGTTGCATTATCAATGCATCCAATAATATTTAGAAGGGTAGTCTTACCGCTTCCTGAAGGGCCGACTATAGAGATAAAATCTCCTTCCTCTACTGTAAGATCTACTCCTTTTAATGCATGTACAGTTGTTTTTCCAAGAGAATAATTTTTGGTAACTCCCTTAATTTCAATTACATTCATGTTTTTTATATCCTCCTATTTTTTATCTCAATATAAACATGTATCTTTAAGATAAAATCTCCTGTTAGGGGAGAGTCAATCTTTTTTATATGATTAGTTTTAAACTAATTTTTTCTAATTCCATCTAAAAATATTTTTATTAATTTATCCGCATCTTTTTTAGGAGAAAAAATTGATGTATCAAAAAGCCAGTTGCTTGCAATTCCATCTATAAAGCTTAAAAGTGATATAGATGTGAGTTTAGGATCTATATCCGGATTTATTTCTCCTATTTTAATTCCTCTTTTTATTAGATTAGTGATTCTGCCTATTTGATCGTGTAAAATTTCTGTATATTCCTCCTTTAGCGGTAATAACTCTCTGGAAAACTCTGTTTTAAAGAAAAGAATTTCTTCTATAGCCCTGTATTCTTCATCATCTTCTATAGATGTGAAATGCTCTTTAATAAGGTTTTCAATTATAGTTAAAGGGGATTCCTTAGCTTTATATACATTTTTAATCCTATTTATAAACTTTTCGAAACATGATTCTACCAATGCACAATACAAATTAAATTTATTTCCGAAATGCCAGTAGATTGCTCCTCGTGTTACATTGGAAATTGCTGCTATATCTGCCAGTTTTGTTGCTGTGTAGCCTTTTTCGCTAAATATTTTTAAAGCTGTTTTTAATAATAGGTTTCTGGTTTTTTCTGCTTGCTCTTTTGTTCTTTTCATAACTTTATCTAAAATGAATAATTATTATTGTATTTGTGATGTAATATTACATAATTCATTTTAATGGAATATACATACATTCATGCATGTATATCAAGAAAAAAAATAAAATAATTTATTCGGAGTTCTTTATATCAATAAAATATTCATCCTGCTGTGACTATCGCTTTCCAATTAAAATAACAAAAATCCGGAGAATAATTTGTCTGAAGAGCCAATCCGAAAGCGCTGCTATTCGTTAGGTTTTGTTATTAATGTTCATAATTATTACTACATTTCCTTTTTTGCGCCCTTTCTCGACATAGCTATGAGCTTCAACAATTTGTTCCAAAGTATAGCGTCTATCTATGACTGGTTTTATCTTACCTGTCTCAATAAGCTTTCCCAGAAAAACTAGATCTTCATTCTTTCTGCCTGCCGAACCAAATATTATTTTCTTACCGCTTTTTTTTGATTTCCATAGTGCCCTAACCATTTGTGACAGCCTTGGGTTAGCTAATAAATAAAATCCCTTTTTCTTTAGCGAATTAATACTACCCGAAAATGAACTTTTGCCTACAATATCAAAAATCACATCATAGGTTTCACCGTTTTTGGTGAAATCTTCCCTCTTGTAATCAATAACATGGTTTGTACCAATCGATCGCAGCATATCCAATTTCTCTGAGCTGTCCACGCCGGTTACTTTAGCCCCAAAGTACCTGGCAAGCTGTACTGCAATAGTACCTATGCTTCCACCTGCACCATAAATCAAAATCTTTTGTCCATTCTGAATATTTGCTTTTCTAAGGAAATGCAATGCTTCGATGCCGCCAGTGGGAACAGCGGCGGCTTCATCATAGGTTATATTGGCAGGTTTTATTGCTAATACCCCTTCCATATCGTTAGGTTTTTCAGGCAGACATATGTACTCGGAATAAGCGCCCATACCAAAACCGGTAGCTGCAAAAACCTTGTCACCTTCCTTAAATGATTTTACTTCTTTGCCAATAGCTTCAATTTTTCCGGATAGCTCCTGCCCTATAATATTTATCCTCTTTGGTCTGGTAAGGCCAATATATAATCGCATGGGGAGTGATAAAAAGAGCGGAAATTTGAGACTTCGTATCTCACAGTCTCCTGCTGTTACTGTTGTTGCATATATTCTCACAAGTACTTCATTGTCTTTTGGAACAGGTTTTTTTACCTCTCCCTGCTTAAGAACATCCGGTGGTCCATATTTTGTCCATATAATTGCTCTCATACCTATACCTCATATTTTGCTTTGATTTTGTCATTCTTAGTATAGCTCATTCAAATCTATCCTATATGTTCAAACTAATCCATAGCTCAATTAAACTGCTAGTGCGGTAAAATCTGGAATAAGTTCTTTGCCTTTGATAAAGGGACCGGCCGAAACGGAAAATTTTCCATGTTCTAATTGAACATCGTTTGAAAAATATTTCTTATTATAAACGATTGAGTCGTATATTATCTGAATGGTGTCATAACCCCAGCCCCAGTATTTCTGCCCAACAAGACCAACAATATATCCTTCCATATATAATCAAGCTCTACTGGTAAAGTGTCAAAACAAACTGTTTTACTTGCTCTAGATAAAGAAGCTAATTAAGTTGTTGTTGTAAGTCTGATAAATCAATACTATTTAAATATCTTAAAACAACTATATTATGACAATAAAAGTTTTCAAAGAATATGAAATTAATCCTACAGATAAAAAAATAACTTAACTAATGCTTAAAGATAAAAGGTAAGAGGATAAAAGTAGGTACATGGACAGGAATGAAAATGTAATTAAATTATTAACTATCTTTTCAATTATTTATTCACTAGTCTATATAGGTCCGGTAGATGAAATTATACAACTAATTGTTGATTTCGGAATTAAAGTAGAGTGATTTTTTTGATAGATCATATATAAATAGCAAAATTAAAGAAATAATACCTTTTTTATTTGTGGCATAACTGTCCTATTTGTTCTTACAGACTGTGGTAGTATTGCCACAAAAAAATATAAATATTAATTTCCACTTTTTATGCTGAAATATGTATTTAGTTATAATTGCTTAGAGTACAAAGAAATACGAAATAAATATAACTGTATCATAAAAATGGCATACTTATTGCGGTAATAGTTATAAGAAATATTTATAATATAGCTGATTATAATGCTACAACGATGGATGTTTATCTACCCGAAGGGGAATGTTTTAACTATAGAACAAATTCTTACCATAACAGTAGCGGCGCATATATAAATAATATATCTGTTTATACTGATGGAAAGTTTAAGCTTCCTCTATATGCAAGAGCAGGTGCTATTATTCCTCAAATGTTTATATATGATCAAACATCTGATTTACTGGGTAAAAGAAGAGATGGAACAACTCATGATGAATTAATCGTAAAGGTTTTTGCAGATGAAGGGCAAAGTTCTTTTACACTTTATGAAGATGATGGAGTGGATGTTTATTATTAGAATGGAGAAGTTAGAACAACAGAATTAACTCAAGTTGTTTCAGGTAATGAAGTAACTGTTACTATTGCTGCAAGTTCAGGAACTTATGACAATGCTCCTAGTGTCATGTCATGCTTGAATAGACGCACAGAATAGTATATAATTCCTTCAACCATGGGAGGGGATTATGATAAAATATAAAATTACTTTAACAGATCAGGAACGAGAAGAGCTTAAAAA
>SDBV01001928.1_pt1 | contig 31128 bp, 25 predicted proteins | sample 2277081 | NCBI WGS metagenome assembly SDBV01 (sample SAMN10402039, study PRJNA504765) | marine sediment metagenome | isolation source: marine sediment core GS10_PC15, 223 cmbsf | place: Arctic Ocean: Southern Knipovich Ridge | collected 2010 | reverse complement strand
AACAGCCCAACGCAACCTAGTCCCTTGAGCCACAAGAACTTAATCATGCTAGCATTTACCGCTTCCTGCCTGACATCTTGAAAAAATTACTCAAGAAAACCTGGGTAAACCTAAGGTGCAAGCGCCCACCCTACGTGTTCTCTGTGTTGTTGCTACAGTCTGCAGAAACTACAGCATTTGCAGAGGACCGACGGCACGCAACACTCGTATTCGCGACGTAAGCTTGTTGAGGAGTGCTTTGCAATCCTGCATGTTTCCAAGGCGGTAATCGATGGGAAGTCTTGTCGGTTGAGGAAACGCGATGACCGGAAGCACCGACCTGACACAGCAAATCCATCGAGTCCGCCACAAGCTCGTTGAGCGTGGGGCGAATCTCGGGGCCCGTCTTGCCGAAGAGGAAATCGCGGCCTTTCAACAGCAACACGGCATAACGCTTCCTGAAGCCTACCGGCTGTTTCTGCTGGAAGTCGGCAATGGTGGCGATGGCCCGGCTTGCTGCGGATGTGTCCCACTCGGCCAGCCGGCCGATGATCTGTCTCCCAGCCAGCGCCGCGCCTGGACCGAACTTGCCAACGTCGCCAGGCCGTTCCCTTTCACCAAGCCGTGGGTATGGGAAGGCGGTGACGAATCGGACGAGGGTGACTGGGAGCACGTCGCGTATGGAAGTATCTACCTGGGCGGCGATGGATGCTCTCAGTACTGGCATCTGATCGTGACCGGCCCGGAACGCGGCCACGTTTGGCAGTTCTGCCGCGAAGGAATTCTGCCGACGGTGCCCAAACGCGATTTCCTCCAGTGGTATGAGGATTGGTTAGACGGCCACGACAACTGGTGGGCATGACCCGCCAAAGCGGATGGTAGCCGTCTCACCAGGAAATTCACCACGGAGGCACGGAGAACACGGAGGTTCTTGGAGGAGCCATAAGGACTTCCGGCGACACCACTGAACAAACCAGGGGGCCGATATGATTATCAAGATTCCACCAAAGTCCTCTTCTCCGTGCCTCCGTGGTGAGTTCCCTGCTGAGAAATGCGGGCTAGTTCGCCCGACCGCGCGAAGCGATCGACCTGGCCAACTTCGGACACCTGACCAGCGCCCGTTTGATGAACCAGCGTACCCGCCGGCAGTGGCTTCCGTTGGTGCAGCCGTCGGCGGAGCCGAACAACACGCCGGCCACGTGGCCGCGGCGGTTGAAGATCGGTCCGCCCGAGTCGCCGCTGCGGGCCGGCACGTCCACCTCGACCATCTCGAACGGCTCGTCTTCGCCCGGTGAGACGTATTGAGTCAGCTTGCCGGTTGCCTCGCGATAGTCGCCGCTGCCGAATCCGGCGATGGTCAGCAGATCGCCGCGGGCCGGCGGCTCGTCAGCAAGGGGTACCGGCTCGACCCGGGGACGCCAAATCAACAGCGCCGCCAGGTCCCAGGTCGCATCCGTCTTCAGCACGGTCGCCGCCGATCGGAAACCGTCGGGAAACTTCACCGAGATCTCTCCGGTTGCGTCGCGAACGACGTGCCAGTTGGTCAACACCAGGCCATGTTTATCACTCAACGCGACCAAGGTTCCCGATCCGTAAGACGTTGCCGATTCCCCTTCTTTCGTCGCGATCCGAACCACGGCCGGTCGGGGGCGGCCGGCTTCCACTCGGGTCGGCTGCGGAAGACTTGCTTTTCGCCGCGGCGACGTCGGTGGCAGCAAGCGAGTTTCGGCGTCGACCGGTTCAACAGCCCAAGCCGTCGACGGCAGCCACAAGATCATGGAAAGCAGAAGCAAGACGGTCGATGTGGCAGCTCGCGGAGATTGAGCCGTTCTCATTGCGGGGGTCCTTCGTATCGAGAAGTAGCAGATCGTAGTTTCGCTTGAAGCAACGTCCGTTGGATCGCAGCAGGGCGGCGGAGTTGGGGCGACCCTCAGCGTGCGCCAAGATCTCACTATAATCCCAATCCCAGCGATGTGGAGATTTTTCTTGCGGGTTTTTTCTGGGCTCTGGCCGGGCCGTGAAATAAAGCAAATCTGGCAGCATCAAAAGGCTGCGTAGGGAAGTGCAACCTGGCGGTCGTGCTGACATGACTGCTTGACAAGATCCGAAACGCCAAGACGCAGCAGAGACAACGTGAAGAATTGAAGCCCGACTCTCAGGCCACAGTGACCCCCAGGCCACTCCTTCCTGCGGGGCAGATTGTCCGAGATTCCTCGTTTTCGGGCATCCAGACCGTTGACAGAGGGGGAGCGTTATGGGTGATCTGGCTGAAGTTGTCGGCCTGACGCCTTGCCGACTCGCTTCAGAACGCAAACAGTCAATCCATCACCCTTTTTCGTGGCCAGCGTCTTCGGAATCGGCTTGCCGGGTAGATTGAAGCACCACGTGAGCGTGTCTGCTTTCAAACGGTAGATGCCCGTGGATACTTCAGCCTTGCCGTTGCTGCGGCGGATCAGCGAGACTTGTTTGGGTTTCTCTTTCGGACGCAGCTTGTACCCGTGCTCGTGCGTCTTCTTCCCGATGATTCGTGTTAGCTTATCTCCGGCAAAGGTAATCCGAACCCCGATCGGGTTTTTATAGGGTTTACCGTCACGCAGCGCGGACACGTACTCCCACGTTCCTTGAATCATCTGCTTGTCGGTTTCGGCCTCCTTGTCCTTCTTCTCGGCGCCGATCAACAGCACCGCTGCCAATACGACGGCCACATTCGCCAGTCTCTTCATTTCAATGGTCTCCGCAGAAAGGTAACCGTGACGTAGACGTAGGTTATGCTTGCCATCGTATCTGATTATTTCCGGGTGTCAAGTCGGCCCGTTGGGAATCTTCTAGCGGGTGTCACGACTGGATCTGAACCCTCCATTCTCGCCATGTCGCCACCAGACCATCTGTGGGTTCCGCCCGGGCTCCCGATAGAATTCAGTGTAACACGATCCGCCAATGTTCCAGGAGGCAGCAATCATGACCGCAAAGATGTACGGCCGCAGGAGACTCGGCTTTGAATCGCTCGAATTTCGTAGGCTTCTGGCCGGCGACGTGGCAGCCGCCCTCGACGCGGCGGGCAACCTCCGCATCGAGGGAGACGGCCTGGACAATCATTTTGTGATCGATCGGGTCGACACGCCCGCCGGCTTTGCGTTTCAGATCACGGGCCGGCCTGACCTGCTAGGGGTCGACACCACGATCAACGGCGTTTCGCAGGTGACGCTCGTGCCGACCGGCGATATCATTGTCGAAACCAAAGGTGGCGACGACGGCGTGTTCATTGACGACGTGGGAGCGACTCCCGGAAACCTCCGCGTCAAGACGGGACGTGGCAACGATTGGGTTACCTTCGGCAACACCGTGATCAGCGGACACGCGAGGATCGAAACCGGCTCGGGCAATGATATCGTCGGGATCGAAGACACGCAGTTCCAACGGGACCTCTTCATCAAAACCAGTTCGGGAGACGATGACGTCTCGTTCTTCTTCGCTCAGGTGTTCGGCGAAACCGAAATCAAGACCGGCTCCGGCGATGACACCATCACCGTGTCACGTACACAGTTTGCCGACACCTTGACTGTCTCCGCCGGAATCGACGATGACGTCATCTCCTTGATGGACGTTGCGCTGATCGATGCCGTTCTCGCCACCAGCAATGGAGAAGACGACGTGTGGGTCGAGAATCTGGACCTCGAGGGCACTCTGTTTCTGCACCTTGGCCACGACAACGATGTCCTACACTTGATCGGAATCGACGACGGTGACGTGGAAATCGTTGCCAGCGAAGGCGACGATCTTGTGAGTGTGGCTGCTTCCGAGTTGCGTGAACTGGCGATCTTCACCAGCGACGGCGCCGATCAGGTTCTCGTCGACCATACGGACGTCGAAGGCCTCTTGTACGTGTCGCTCGGCCATGGAGAAGACACGTTGGAGTTGACCGACGTCCACGAGGGTGACGTGGAAATCAGCGCCGGCGAGGGGAACGACTTCGTCACGCTGAGTTCCTGCGATCTGGGTAAGCTGACGGTCTTCACCAGCGACGGGATCGATCAAGTGCTCATCGCTGAGGTACTTGTCAACTACGATCTGCTGGTGTCGCTGGGCTTGGACAACGACACGCTGCACATCGCCGGCACGACGGTTATGGGTGACACAACGCTCAATGGAAGCAGAGGAATCAACACGTTCACCAGCGACGGCCAGAACGACTACCAGGGAAGCTTCCAGGCGAAGCGATTCGAGTGAGCGAGCTTGGCCAGCGGGCGTTCCGGTAGGCGGAATCCTCGGTAACGTCCCTCCGATGGTCGACCGCACCGGATTCTGCAGCGTCTTCATCTGCCGATTTCCCTAATGCCTTGCATTTTTTCCAAATGCCTTGCATTGCGGTGGTGCAGCAGCGATAATCGGAGGCTTGAGGCGCCGCCAACCGGAATGCAGGCGAAAGTGCCACTGGGTGCCGGCTTTCGGAGTAGTTCTGCCAAACACACAAGTAACGGGAGGTCCGCCATGAGCGAAACCACGAAACACGTCTCCTCGCGTCGTGAGTTCTTGAGGCATACCGGCCAGATCGCGGGCGGCCACGACCATCGCCGGCATGGCCGTCCCCCGCGTCCATGCGGCCGAGGATAACACGATCCAGGTGGCCCTGGTCGGTTGTGGCGGGCGGGGCAGCGGCGCGGCGGCCAACGCCCTGTCGGTCAAGCAGGGTCCGATCAAGCTGGTCGCCATGGCCGACGTTTTCGAGAGCCGCCTGCAAAGCAGCTTCAGAGGCCTCAACCAGAAATTCGCCGACCAGGTCGATGTACCCCAAGAGCGCCGATTCGTCGGCTTCGACGCCCACCGCAACGCGATGGATTGTCTGAAGCCGGGAGACATTGCCATCTTTGCGTCGCCGCTGGCGTTCAGGTGGGTGCATTTTGCCTACGCCATCGAGAAGGGGCTCAACGTGTTCATGGAAAAGCCGCTGACGGCCGATGGTCCGACTTCCCGCCGGATGCTCGAGCTGGCCGAGAAGTCGGTGGCCAAGAACCTCAAAGTCGGAGTGGGACTGATGTCCCGTCACAGCCGGGCGCTGCAGCAACTGTATCAGCGGATCCAGGACGGCCAAATCGGCGACATCGTCACCATGCGCGGCTATCGCATGAAGGGCCCGGTGGGATCGGCGTTCTCGCAAAAATGGTCCGGCAGTCCGAGTGAATTGCTCTGGCAGATTCAACGTTTTCACAGCTTCATCTGGGCCAGCGGGGGGTGTTTCAACGACTTCTACATCCACATCGTCGATCACTGCTGCTGGATGAAGAACGCCTGGCCGATCAAGGCACAGGCGCTGGGTGGCCGCCATTATCGCGGGGACAGTGTCGATCAGAATTTCGATTCGTATTCGGTGGAATACGTCTTCGCCGACGGTGCCCGGCTGATTATGGATGGGCGTTGCGTGGGCGGTTGCACCCAAATCTACTCCAGCTATGCACACGGCACCAAGGGTTCGGCGGTCGTCTCCAAGTCCGGCGACTGCGGGCAGCCCTCGAGCATTTACACGGGCCAGAATCCGGACCGTTCAGACATGACCTGGCAGTCCGAAGTCCCGCCGGACCAGCGCAATCCCTACGTCAACGAATGGAACGACCTGGTGGACGCCATCCGCAACGACCAGCCCTTCAACGAGGCGAAGCGCGGCGTCGAAGCCAGCTTGGTGAGTTCCTTGGGCCGGAAGGCGGCCCATACCGGCACGGAAATCACCTTCGAGGAGATGCTCAACTCCGAGGAAGAATACGCGCCGGGTATCGACAAGTGGACGATGGATTCACCCGCCCCATTGCAGGCCGGCCCCGACGGCAAGTACCCCATCCCGCAGCCAGGTATCGTCACCAAGCGGGAATACTAAGGCCCGGTCGCTTCATCACGCGGGCGGCACCTGGTGCAGCCAAGGGAGGTCCGGCACCTGTTCGAGGACTTCTTGTTTGCTCCGCAACGGCAACACCTTTTCCGAAAAAGTGGGAGAAGGAGCAACACTCATTGCGGAAAAGTGTCGGGGCCACCCGCCAAGGAAGTGTCAGGAGTTGCGACAGACCCCCCCGAAGTGGTCGAGTGTGAGGGGATGGCTATAGCTCGTAGTATATATACTACGAGCTATGGCGAAACACTTTGGCTAACTCATCGTGTAAACCGTTGCTTCAAGGCAGAAGATAACAAAGGTTTAAGAGAAGCGTGCATTGTGCGTATTTTGTGACTGCGAGTTGATAGTCGGAATTCCGGGATACGTAAACCGTTTCATGTCAAGCGTTTATGGCATGCATATCGAGATTGGTCGAGTGCGAGTGGATGGCAGTAGCTCGTAGTATATATACTACGAGCTATCGCGGAACACCTTGGCCACCCGCGTGAGAGTCCACGGCGCGAGCGAGCAAGGGGGCCTTCTTCCTCAATCCTTCCAGCGTGATTTCTCCATCCCGGTACATCCGATACCACTCCTGCCGCTGCCGAATCACTCGTTGATCGTTTCGAAGGTGCAAGCGCGTCAGCGTATACTCCGCCTTTGGGCGAAGAGAATTGGGGGCGCAATCCGAGGCAATCAGTTCCAGAGAAGGAAGGAGGATTTCAAACCATCCGTCCTCCACCTCGAACGGGTCAAGCACCGTGTCGTCGGCATTCTGCTTGCTGCTGTTTATCCACCCGGAGGCAAAGCGGTAGTTGTCCCACTCGTAGACCCGATAGCCTTCGTCGCGTTTGAGGCACGCGCTGCAACTGAGGTAGTGATCGACGGTTCCTACCGGTTCATACATGCAACTGTAGGCGCACAAACGGCCGAAGGCTTTGGCTAGATCAGGCTTGACCTTGTTCCAGTAATCCTTCGGCCGACCGGCGTCTGGATGGTCTTCGAGCCATCGGAGACCAGATCGTCGAACGTCGGCGTCAAAGTTCTCAGGCTCATCAGTCTTGTCAAAATGGATCATTCACTCTCCCTTTCACTGTGAACAATCCATCTTGGCCAGAAGGCGTCGTGTCCGGGCAACACCTCGCGGAGTCGGTGGTCGATGGCACTGCGGTCCTTCAGGTTCTCGGGCAATGCACCAAGATCGCCTCGCATAAGGGCTTCAGCCGCTTCGATGGCCTCTTCGGCTTCCCGGGATCGCGCCTGCCGAAGCCCGAAGCTTTCCGAAACCAGCCAATTGACGGCGTCTCCCTGCTTGGCCCAGGGAAGCTGGCGCACTTGGACTTCTTGTTCCGTAAGATCAAAGGTGAACATCCTGTCCAGCTCTTCGGTGAAATGCGGCTCAACGGATGCCATCACCAGTGGAGCGTGTGTACTGGCGATGATCTGGATGCCGGGGTAGATGTTGTCCCGCTGGATGGCGGCCTCTGCGCCAAGTGACCTGACGACCTCCAGAAGTGCCGGAAGAAACACCCGCTGCCATTGGGGATGAAGGTGGGTCTCGACCTCGTCGAAAAGCAGTACAAACCGGTCCGTTGGCGGCTGGTTGCGAAGTTCGGCGGCGCGTTGATGCTCGCTCCATGCCCAGACCATCAGATAGGCCAATGCGAGGATTCGTTTGACGCCGGCAGAGGCCAACGTGACGGGAACCGTGCCGTATGGCATTTCGATGGTTGGTATGTCTTGGGTGTCTCTAATGTTGACACGAACCGGCTCTCCCGGCCGCAGGATCTCAGACTCGGAAGCAGAGAGTCGCCGAAGCACCTCCCGAAGCGTGGCAAACTCGCCAGACTGTTTGTATTGCCAAGTCACCCAATCCCGAATAAGACCATTGCAGAGTGATATGCGGTCAGTACCTGCGCTAGTCTCGTCGTAGTCAACCAAGCCATACCACACCTCATCGTCAGTGAAGTGATAGGATGACGGCAGCTCAGACTCGTCGTCAGTCTCGTTGTCTCGCTCCCTCCAGTAGTTGCGAGCCGGGTCCCAAACAGAGAAGCCACCGCCCACTCGGGCATAGAGCACCAAGCCCGGCATTGGCTTTCGTCCTCGGGGAAACGACCAGCATTGTTGACCGAAATCGTACGCGCTTTCCACCGGACCGGCCAACTTCGTCTCGCCTTCAACCTGATAGCTGATCTTCGGGACAATGCCGGTCCCCTTTCGCGGCCAAGCCGGATGATGCGGCCAGGTGCGGGTTAGGACCCACCAGGCGATATCCAGGGCAAAGGTTTTGCCCAGACTGTTGTCGCCGGTAAGGATGTTCAGTCGCGGGCCGAAGTCCAGCCGGAGCGGCTTCTCGCCGGCAGGGCCTACGTCCCGAAGTTCGATGTGTTTCAACATGACGGGGCCAAGCTTTCACTTTACACGTCTTACCGTCAATCAACCACCACATTTCACTCGTATCGGCTCGGCCGGCCCACCGTTTGAAGGCATGCAGAGGATTTCCCAGACGCGATAACGCTGATTGTAGGCAAGCTAGCGCGTCTTCGCAACCCCCGAAAGTGCTGGCCGTCAACAAACCTCAAACCTGCGTGCGGCCCAAACGGCGTCCATCCGAATGAAGACCGCTGAGGGCAACCAACATGGAGGATGTTTCCCAAGTTTTGGAGCCCAGTGGCAAATGGTCCCTTGCGGAAGTCTTGCCAAAACGGTTCACCTTGCCACCAAGAGAGCGGATTCGTTGAGCGATCTCCCAAAGCATAACCTACGTCACTTACCCGCCCCATTGCAGGCCGGCCCTGACGGCCAGTACCCTATCCCGCAGCCGGGTATCGTCACCAAGCGGGAATACTGAGGCCCGGCCGGTGCGTCCGCCAATTCTTCCGACCCGCCTGGAAAACGTCGTCGACCGTCAGGTCGACACTCTATCCTAGCCGGACCAGAAATGATACCTTGGGTTGGATGCAGTGTGGGTCGAGGCACGGCGCGAGACCCACGCGACACGGTCCATCCCCACAGACGGAGCCCTGGCAATGAACAACGGTTACTGGCAACGGCTGCTTCGCGTGGATCTCACCAACGCCACGGCAAGCGTCGAGCCCATCGCGGAAGACGATCTGAAACAATTCATTGGGGGGGCGGGGCTCGCAGCGGAAATCCTCCGCCGCGAGCTGCCCGCCAAGCTCGATCCCTACGACGGCCGCAACCGCCTGATCTTCGCCACGGGGCCATTTCAAGGACCGGCCGTGCCGGGTGGAGCGAAGTTCAGCGTGGTGGCCATCTCGCCGGTCACTCACACCTTCGGCGATTCGGCAGCCGGGGCAAGCTGGGGGCCGTCGCTGAAGGATGCCGGCTATGACGTACTGGTGGTCGAAGGCACCTCTCAGCATCCTGTCTACCTCCACATCGTCGACGACGAGGTCCAGATCCGAGACGCTTCCGATCTGTGGGGGATGGACACGGTCCAAACGGTGGACGCGATCCGCGAGCGAGCCGGCGACCAGCGGCTGAGCGTTGCGGCGATCGGACCGGCCGGCGAGCGGAAGGTGGCCATCGCATGCATCGCCTTCGACAAACACAGCTACGCCGGGCGCTGCGGCATGGGGGCCGTGATGGGATCGAAGAACCTCAAGGCCGTGGCCCTGCGCGGTACGAACCAGGTCGAGGTCGCCGACCCGGCCAAGACCAAGGAGTTGATCAAGCGGTTCCAGCACGAGATCGCCGAGGAGACTAAGGAGAACGGTTTTCGCCAGGACGGCACCCCGGGCCTGTGCGAGGCGGCCGAAGCGCTGGGTGACATGCCGATCAAGAACTGGGACGGCGACGTCTGGCCCGAGGGCGCCAAACAACTCGGTGCCCCGAACTATACCGAGGTTCTCAATGCCACGCCCCTGCCCTGCAAGTACTGTCCCATCGGGTGCCATCGCAAGATCTCTATCACCGAGCCCACCGAGTACGCTATGCAGAGCATCGGCCCGGAGTACGAGACTCTGGGGATGATGGGGACCAACCTGTTGATCGACGACCCGAAAGCAGTCGCCATGGCCAACGACATTGCCAACCGGTTGGGGGTCGATACGATCTCGACCGGGGCGATGATCGGCTTCGCCATGGAGTGCTTCGAGAAGGGGTGGATTGACACCAAGGACACCGACGGCTTGGAACTGAAGTGGGGCGACCCGAAGGTCCTGACGACGCTGACCGAGCAGATCAGTCGGCGGGAAGCGTTCGGGGCGATTTTCGCGGAGGGGACGCTCCCGGCCGCCAAGAAGATCTCGCCCCAGGCGGTCGATAGCGTGGCCCATTGCAAGGGTCTCGATCTGCCGGCCCATGACGCCCGGTCGTGCTTTTCGTTGGCCCCGACGTACGTCACCGGCACGCGGGGGGCCTGCCACTTCCGCGGTCCCAGCGAGGACGTGGAGATGGGCGGATTCTACATTCCCGAGGCCGGCGTGACCCAGCAGACCACCACCTACTTCGAGAAGGAGAATCAAGGGATGATGGCGGCCAAGTGTCAGGATCTGGCCACGCTGACCAATTCCCTGGTCGTTTGCCTGTTCATGGTGGACGGCGGCGACTGGGCCCTTTCCGAGGTGAGGGAACTGTTCAACGCCATCACCGGGTGGGGCTACTCCTGCGACGATCTGATGGCGGCCGGACAACGCGGCTTCACCGTACAGCGGCTGATCAATCTGCGCGACGGCTACGGCGCCGCGACCGACGTGTTGCCGAAGAAGATGCTCCAGCCCGCCTCCAAAGGGCATCGCGCCGGCAAGGTTCCGCCGTTGGCCGACATGCTCCAAGAGTATTACGCCAGCCGAGGTTGGAACGATAACGGGGAGCCGACCGACGAGACCTTGCAGAAGTTGGGATTGACAAGATAACTCGGCGTGGGTCTCGCTGCTCGACCCACCCTACTGAAACAGGGAGTTGAAGATGGCTAAAACTTTTGAGGGCGTTTTTCCGGCCATGGTCACGCCGATGACGGCGGACGAAGAGGTCGATTGTTCAACCTTGGCCGACGTGGTCAACTACCTGATCGAAGCGGGCGTCGGCGGTCTCATCCCGTTGGGTAGCACCGGCGAGTACTACGCGCTTAGCCCCGCGGAACGGGAAGCCGTGCTCAAGGGCACGTTGGAGGCGGCGGCCGGTCGCGTGCCCGTCGTGGCCGGCGCCAATGCCGGTGCTACCCGCGAGGTCGTCGGCTACTGTCGGCAGGCCGAACAACTCGGCGCGGCGGGCGTTCTGCTGGCCGCTCCCTACTACTCCTTGCCGACGGCCGATGAACTGTTCGAGCACTTTCGGGTCGTGTCCGAATCGATCGCGATCCCCATCATGTTGTACAACTATCCGGGCCGAACCGGTGTGGACATGACTCCCGACTTGATCGGGCGCCTGGCCGAGTTGGACCAGGTGCAGTACGTCAAGGAGAGCACCGGCGACGTGACCCGCGTTAGCGAGATTATTCGCACCTGTGGGAAGAAGATCACCGTCTTCTGCGGCTGCGACACGCTGGCTCTGGAGAGCTTTCTATTGGGAGCGGTCGGCTGGGTCGGCGGGGTCGTCAACGTGCTGCCGAAGCAGCACGTCGAGCTGTTCGATCTGGCGGTCCGGCGGCAGGATTTCAGCGCCGCCCGCGAACTCTACTACCAACTGTTGCCGACGCTGTCGCTGATGGAAGGCGGCGGGAAGTACACGCAGTTTGTCAAGGCCGGCTGCCAGTCGACGGGCCATCCGGTCGGCCCGCCTCGCCGTCCGCTCTGCCCGCCCAACGCCGAGGAGTTGGCCAGGCTGAAAGAATCGTTGCGGCCGCTGCAATCGTAATCGAAGTCTGCCGTCGCGGTTGCGATCGGGACGCGATTTCTTGATCCTGATCGTCACCGACGCCTCAGGCGCCGCCTTGAAACGGTAGCCGATGTGATTGCGCCCCTGCCCCTTGCGTCAGTAAACGACTCACGGCCATCGCATCTTGCCGTGGACCTTCAGCGGGTCCCGCAGACTGATAGGCATATCGTCCCTTGCGGAAGTCTTGCCAAAACGGTTCAGCTTGCCACCAAGAGAGCGGATTCGTTGAGCGATATGCTCAAGCATAACCTACGTACTATACTTTCTCAGGCGAGCAGTAACGGGCAGAACCCCTCCACTGTTGCCGGTTATACCGTTGACGGCTGAGGATCTCCGATCTTTGAATCCGTCGCTGAACCGCGACCCATCGGGCAGCGCGGGAGTAACCGGGGGAGATGAAGAACCCGCACGTCATCTTGGGCGTTGATCGCGACGCGGACTTAGAGGCAATCAAGCGGGCTTATCTCCAGCTTGCCAAGACCGCTCATCCGGATGCCGGAGGTTCCCAGGAGGATTTCGTCCGGCTGCAATCCGCCTACGACGCGATGACGGAAGGATGCACTCCTGCGGAGACGGTCACGGCTGGGCGGCCTGCTGCGTCGCAGCAGCGTGCTGCCGGCAGCGCGGAATGGAAATCCTACGAAGACATCATGAAGGCGGTGCGGGAGCGGCTCGACCGCGATGACGAGCGGCGTCCACGGGCCGATCGCCATCCGCAACCACGGTCCATGGGTGACTTTTGTTTGGCGGCCGTACTCACACTGCTTTGTGCCGGCACCTTCGCTACGTTGCGGTGTTCCGACGGGGAACCGTGGGACCAATTGCTTTGGTCTTCCTCATTCCGGTCGGCTTGGGCTCTCACGTTCGCCGTTACGCTGGCACTGCTGGTCTACGTTTGCGGATTGGCGGCCGTTCTGGTATCGACGCCGGTCACCAACAGCATGACGGTGTATCGCCGGCTGGTGGTGTTCGTCTTGATTGTGCTGTTCGTCGTGATTGTCGGCAGCGTTGCCTCTGCTTTCAACCGCGCGGGACACCCGCGAAGCGTCGTTCCCCACCGTCCACCCCGTAAAGTCACGGCCGCCAGCAGACTACCTATTTTGCCAATATCGGACTTGTCCCGTTTTCCTGCCCCTAGCCATCGACCGCCGTCCCTTCGCGGCTGCGTGGGACGGGCGGAGGAATCTTGGGAAAATGCCAAGAATTCTTCCAAGATTCGGGCCGGTGGGCTGAATAGGAAGTGACTCTACTGCTCGAAGCTGCCCAGGGTGCGTGCCGTTGTGCGACGGAGTGTTCGGTTGCGGCGCGTTTCACGCACTCTGCGCGTGGTTTTCGGTTATCCGATCGGTTTTCCCCAACACAAGGAGACGATGATGAGTTGCAGGTTCCCCTCAACGGCGGCCCTCGGGCTGCTGGCCGCGCTGTCTGCGGCGGCTTTGACGTCGGTGGCCGCGGCCGAAGAGACGTCGGAAGCGGCGTTTCACCGTGCTTTCTTCCTCCAGACCCACCAGCACGACTATGTCGCCGCCGCGGCGGCGTTTCAACAGGTGGCGTCCGACGAGCAGGCCCCAGACCAATTGAAACAGGCGGCCGCCACGCGGATGGCCCAGTGTCGCGAGGAGTCGGCCGCCGAAGATCTGGCACGGCTGATGCCCGCCGACGCCTTGGCCTACCTGGAGTTGACCCGACCCGGCGAGCACCTCCAGAAGCTGCTGGGGATGCTCGGTCTGGTCCGCCAAGGAGAGCCTGCCGACAAGGCCGGACCGGTCGAGCGGATCCCGCTGGGCTCGGGGCTGTCGCTGCCGACCGACTTCTCGGTCAGCCCGGCGCTGTTGGCCGAAATGAAGCGGCTTCGCGGGGTGGCCGTTGCCGTGACTTCGGTCGACCCGCAGCAGGAAGAGATCCAGGGCGTGCTGGTGTTGCATCCGGGTGAGGACAACAACCTCCGCGGCCAGATCGAGACGGCCGTCCAACTGCTGACGCCGGGTGAGCCCATCGAAGGGTTTCGCGTCCATCACTATCAGGGGCAGGTCTGGGTCGCACTGACGGCGCGGCTGGTCGTCGTGGCCGACTCGCGCGAGAAACTGGCCGCGGTGGCCCAGCGGCTGAAGGACCCCCAGGCGGAGAATCTGGCCTCCCGCAAGGATTTTCAGCGTTGCCGGGCCGACGCCCAAGATGCACTGTTGTTTGCCTACGTCAGCGGGCAGCAGGCGATCCGGCAGTTCGGTTCCCAGCTTCGCGGCCCCGAAGCGATGATCGCCCGGACCGTGCTGGACTTCGATCACCTCGAGTCGCTGACGATGGTCGCCGGGGTGACCGACAGCGGGATCCTGCTCGAAGCTCGGTTGAACCTGGCCGAAGGCAGTCGGAATCTGGCCTACGCGTTGGTGCGGACGGCCCCGCTGAGCAAGCGGTCGCTGAAGTACGTCCCCTCGGGTACGGCGGCGGTGGTGCTGTTGGGGTTGAATCCGGCGGGCGACCCGGCGGCCGATGCCGCGCGAAGCACCGTGCAAGCTATCACGGCCATGGATCTCGGCCGCGAGGTCTTCGACAACATCGAGGAACTGGCCGTTTTTGCCCTGCCGCCGAGCGGGACCGGTTCGCCCGGATCGCCGATACCGGAGGTCGCCCTGGTGGTCGCCGTGAAGGACGCGGGCAAGTCGGAAGCCCTTTGGACCCAGTTGCTGTCGCTGCCTGGGCTGATGGGCATCGGCGAGTTTCCTCCGCCGCGGGAGGTCACCATCGAAGGGGTTCAGGCAAAGGCCTACCCGATGCCGGAAGGTCCACCGATCGTGGTCGCGCGGGTTGGAGACCGGGCCTTGGTGGCCGGGACAGAGCCGGCCGTGGCCGCGGCGATCCGCACGTCAAAGTCCGGGGGCGGGATCCTTCGCGACGCCGCCTTCCAACCGCTGTTGGATCGCTTGGGACCCACCGCCAGCAAGGCGGTGTTGGTCAACATGGGCCGGGCGGTCCGCCTGGCAACCGTCGGAGCGCCCAGGCAACACGCCGCCGAGTTGATGATTGCCGGCGCGGCGCTTAAGGACCTGAACGTCTCGGCAGTGACCGACGAGGGATCGACCCATTTTGCGATGCGGGTGGAAGCGACCGGCCTGCCCAACGTGCTGGAGATTGCCAAGATGTTCCTCACGGCGCAGCGTCACCAGGCCCAAGCTGCACGCAGAGCCGCCGTCGACGAGGCGATACGCGCGGCGGAGAAAGCACGCGCCGAACGGGCGGCAGCCGCTCCTGCCGTGACCCTCGCCGACTTACGGTCACTGGGCCCTCAAGGGTGGCGAGACCTCGTCAAAAAGAGCATCAATCTTGAGGGAAAGCTGATTGTCACAGACACTAACCTCGGGAAGGATGGACTTCCAACAATCAAGAATGCTCCCGCTACGGTGCGCAAGATCGCGTTCAAGTACTCGCATGACGGGTTCGTGAATAAAACCAGTCGAGAACTCGACAACGGCGCCACGCGGGCATCGGCGCAAGTAATGAATCCTCAATCTGCTTTCGTCATTGTGCTTCCCCCGGATTCTGACGAATGGATCATTAAGAGTCTCACCAAGCCGGACAAGGGCAATTCTCGCCGCTACGTGCAAGAGAGGGGCTTCCTGCGTCTTCTTGAATCGCAGTGGAGCTTGTTGGGCGCACCGCTTGAGAAGTTGATTGCAGAGAAGGGGTTTGATCTTCGAAGTATTAGTTCCGTCCGGGGCCATCCGAACCTCGTTCAAGTCGATTTTGACTGCAAGGAGCCGAAGTCTGCTAGCTGGGGCCCACTCACGGTCAATTCAATAGCCGGCACAATGGTCCTCGACAGGGACCGTTCTTGGTGCCTGACGAATTACGATGTCCACGTGGACACATCGATCGGAGAGGAGAAGAAGCCCTTCAGAATGTGGGCTCAAGCAGAGGTCCATTACGATCTTCGTGATCAGGCGATGTCGCCGCAAAGGGCGATCTTCAAGAGACGCGACCCCGACGGGGGAGACGGCTCACAGACGGTATTTGAGGTTGCCGAGCTCACTCACCGAGCTATCGATCCCAGTGAACTTACGCTGTCTGCTTTCAACCTTGAGTCAAAGGGGTCAGTCCCCATACCGTTGGAAGACCGCTGAGGGCAACCAACATGGAGGATGTTTCCTGAATCCTGGAGCCCAGTGGCATATCGTCCCTTGCGGAAGTCTTGCCAGAACGGTTCACCTTGCCACCAAGAGAGCGGATTCGTTGAGCGATATGCCTAAAGCATAACCTACGTACTTAGGGAGCCCCGCACAGATCTTGACCTTCGAGGGTGGCCCGGACGGTTTTGCGGAGAAGGTGTTGCGCCTGGTGGTGGCTACGCCTATTGCGGAAAAGTGTCGGGGCCACCCGCGGGCTAAAGCATAACCTACGTGACGATCCATCTTCTCCCGCAACAACTCGTCAGGGTTTGCAGAGGTGAAAACCGCATTTCCCGTGCGCAGCTTTCACACGGTCCATGGCTCGCGCTTGGCACGGTCGAGCCAGCGGTTGGCTTCGTCGTCCCCGACAAACTCTTCCTTGACGGGGTCCCATCCCAGCGGCCGGCCGAGCCACTGTGCGATATTGCCGATATGGCAGATGATAGCGGCGCGGCAGCCGAGTTCAACGTCGGCAACCGGTTTCTGCCGGGTGCGTACACAGTCCAGGAAGTTGGCCACGTGATTGTTGTTGTCGTAAGTATACGTCTTATCCGGTACCACGACTTCCCTGGCGAACTCCGCCGGTTGATAACTCACGTTAACCCAGGCGCAAGTCACCATGTTGATCGTGCCCCGCGTGCCGACAAACTTGAGGTCGTTGCCGGGGGTGCGCCGGTACATGATCTTTCCGTCGGCGTAACGGTAGGCCACCCGGCGGCCCTGATGCTTCGCCGGGTCCAGCGGCTCGACTTCCACCGGCCCGGTATGCTCGGTCCCCATGGCCAACTGGGCAAGGTCGAAGAGGTGGGGACCGACGTCCGTGGTACCGCCGCCGCTGTAGTCGCGATACCGAATCCAGCTCTTGGGACGGTGGATCCCGCTGTGGAACGGACGCCACGGCGCCGGGCCGAGGAACATGTCCCAGTCGACGTGCGGCGGCACGGGCTGCGCAGGAAGGTTACAGGGGCCGGATATGGCCCAAGTTCCCACCTCCACGAATCGCAACTCCCCGAGGCGACCGTTGCGCACCAGATCGCAGCCGAACCGCGCGGCCGGATTAGAGCGGTTCTGGGTGCCCACCTGGAATACGCGTTCATACCGCCGCGCCGCAGTTACCGCCGCCCGGGCCTCGCGAATCGTCAGCGACAGCGGCTTTTCGCAATACACGTCCTTGCCCTGCTTACACGCCCAAACGGCGATCGGTACGTGCCAGTGATCCGGCGTGGCGATGCCCACCACGTCGATGTCCGCGCGATCGAGAAGCTCGCGGAAATCTCCGTATTCCACGCAATCTTGGTTCCGGTTCTTCTGGTCCACCGTTTGCTTGGCCCGGACGCGGCGCTGGGCGTCCACCTCGCAGACCGCCAGACACTGGGTTCGCGGATCATCGAGGAAAGCCCGGTGTACCTGGCTACCTCGTCCGCCCACGCCGATCATAGCCATCGTGATCCGCTGGCTGGCGGGCGGGCGATCCGCCCCGCCCAAGGCAGATGAGGTGATCACGTAGGGTGCTGCCACGGTGGCCGCAAATCCTGCCAGAAACTCGCGACGGGTTGGATCGCTCAGTCTCGATTGCATGGCGTACGCCCTCCTTCGTGACTTATAGGCATTTGAATCGACCCTGAGTCTGGCCTAACGGGACAGGGTTGTCAATCATGGTTCATCCGGGATTCGCAGGGGCGACCCAACAGCAGAAGTACGGGTTCCTCTTCTCTGTTCACGGGTTTCTGGCAAGAGACGGCGTTCTCCGGTCACTTGACCCGCGGTGGCCACAGAGAAGAGGAACCCGTACTTCCCCGGGGTGCCCCGGACAGATCTTGACCTTCGAGGGTGGCCCGGACGACGCTGCTACAAGCCCGCAACGGTTTCTGCTCGGTCGCCGGCGAGGTACCGGACGACATCGACCGCGTCGATTACCAACGACACGCTGTTGAGTACGATCAGTGCTCGTATCCAGATGCCGTAGACATCACCCGCAGGGACGTCGCCCAACCTGGACAACAAGAACGCGAGCATTGGAACCCACAAAATGTGCCCGAGGCCCAGAATGCGGCTGAAACCGAAACGCCCGGTGAGCAGCGTCATCAAAATCATGCTGACCAGCATCGTTCCCAGCACGACCTGCGCTTCCAGCCGCTGCACGTAAAACAACGGCAGGACGGCGTTCGCGGCGACGAGCGCCGCAAGCCAAAGCTGCCAGTGCAGAGGCAACTTGAGCATTCCCTTGTTGAACTTGATGAAGGCGTGCATGTCATGTCTCCTATCTGTCTGATGGGCTCCGGCTCGGTTACGGGCTTCCCAATTGATCTCGTAGCCGCCGATTCTCGGCTTCCAGTTGAGCAATGCGGGCTTGCCATCCCTCGATTGCGGGAGCGAACTCTTCTTCGGTCCATCGTGGCGTGATGTGTTGCGGGCAGTTCCAGTCGAAGGCCTCGATGTGGTAGATCACGGCCCGTTCAATTCTAGCGCGGTAGTCGACGTCTTCCAGTTGTTCGATCAGATCAGGCCGCTGTTGGGCATCGGACACTTCGCCACAGGGCATGATTTTCAGCCGCTTCCGGCGCGGATAGTCCATCAGAAACAGGGCCACTCGGTTGTCGTGAATCATGTTGCCCGTGGTGATGTATTGCAGATTCCCTCGGAAGTCGGCGTAACCGAGCGTGCGGCTGTCCAGTACCTTCAAGAACCCTTTCGGGCCGCCGCGAAACTGGACGTACGGCCAACCGTTCTCGCCGACACTGGCGACATAGAAGCTGTCTCGGTTGGCGATGAACTCGGCTTCACGATCAGACAGACGATCGTCCTGCCAGTCCCGGGATTCCATTTTGGCCGCCTGACGCCGCGTGCCGTAATGCTCCTGGGCTTGCTTCACCCGGGTGCCTCGGACAGATCTTGACCTTCGACGGTGGCCCGGCCGGTTTTGCGGAGAAGGCGTTGCGCCTGGTGGCGGCTTGGTCGCAAAATCCGTCCGGGTAGCGCAGCCACAGGAGGCACTTGCTTGGCGTCCTCTCGTTGCTTCGCAACGGCGACACATTTTCCGACAAAGCCCGCAGAGGTGGCCACGCCGATTGCGGAAAAGTGTCGGGGCCGCCCGCGATATGCCATTTCTTCTTCTCATCGAGGAAGCCACCTCAATGTTGGTTGCGGCCGGCAACCTGCTAGCTGCCACGGCTCCGCCAGACGGACGGAATGTCCCGGCTGCCATGGAAGACGCGCAACACTTCTATGCCGTTTTCCGTCGGGCGATAGAAGACCACCTAGTGACCGACCGGAAAATGCCGAACCTCGCCGCCCAGATCAGGGCGACGTTCGCCCATCTCGGGCTGTGTCGCATAGAGTTGGAGCTTCTGCTCGATCGAGTCGAGCAAGCGAAGCGCGACCGAGCGGTTTTGGCTTTCCCGGGCGATGTATCGGCCAATCTCCTTGAGGTCCTCGCGCGCAAGCGGTGTGCGGATGACGCGGGCCCTTACTTGCTTCGGCCTTGCTCATCCAGCTCGTCGGCGAGTTCCTTCTTGATGGCATTCACGTCCAGAGGCTCGGACCGGCCTTGCTCGGACTGCTGAAGTGCGGCCTGGACGTCACCCTTGAGGGACTCATGGCGGGCTTCGAGGTCGCGGTAGACGCGCATCGCCTCCAAGGCGAATTCCTCTGCGGAGGCGAACTCCCCGCTGGCAACCTTCTGCTGAACGTATTGCTCGAAGTCGGGCGATGGGCTGGACATGTCTCGGGCTCCTCCTCAATCTATCCGTAATCGTACCACCGACACGCCCTGCGGTCTAGTGGGGGCTTCCCGGGTGCCGCGGACAGATCTTGACCTTCGAGGGTGGCCCGGCCGGTTTTGCGGAGAAGGCGTTGCGCCTGGTGGTGGCCTGGTCGCAAAATCCGTCCGGGTGGCGCAGCCACAGGAGGCACCTGCTCGCCGTCCTCTCGTTGCTTCGCAACGGCGACACCTTTTCCGACAAAGCCCGCAGAGGTGGCTACGCCGATTGCGGAAAAGTGTCGGGGCCACCCGCGTCCCTTGCGGAAGGCTTGCCAAAACGGTTCACCTTGCCACCAACAGAGCGGATTCGTTGAGTGATGTGCTGAAGCATTACCTACGCCACTAGCCAAGGAAGTGTCAAGTGTCAAGAGTTGACCCCGACACAGTCAAGGTATGACATCCTGCTGTGGCTTCTTATCATTGCGGAACGTTCTCCGCAGAAAGCTGATGAAATCCGGTGATTTGTTCAACCCGGCCCACTCGGACGCCACGCTTCAACACGCCGTTGAATGAAACATAACCTCGCCCTTCCTCATGAGCGGTCACGGCCTTCGCGTAGTCCTCCGCATTGAGGTTGCCGCGTGCTCTCACCAATTCTTCATCCGGCAGGAGTAAGGCAAAGACGACTTCGCCCGAGCGACGGTCATCCTCCCCAACATCTCCATTGAGCGTCTCGACCGTTCCGAAAAGGAGCGATGCCTCCTCCTGTTGCTTCTCCGGACGCAATTGTCGCTGGATATTCTCGACTGTACGGAAGTACTCTGGTTTGAAGGCTGCCAAACGTGCAACCGACGGTATTTCATACCGTGGCATCGCTGCCCAACCTATCTCGATGGTTAGGTCGGCGTTGTCCCGAGCCGCATGCATCCGCACTAGCGCCTCGCAAAGATTCGACGTGACTTCCGGATTGCTCGAGTCTTCCTCCAGCATATCATCCACTCGGTCTTGCTCGATGCTCTGCACCATCTTGTGGCAGCCCCTCATCAAGAGCATCGTCGTTTCACGAGCAAAGGGCTCCATTTCCCGCAGCAATGAAGGTTCTTCCATTTCCGTTAGCGGACACACGACCTTGACCACATAGCTGCCGGTCTCAGTTTGGCCCATCTTGCACACTCGCAGGAATTCCTCTGCTTCAGACCGGCTCATTCGAGGATGATACCTAACCTTGTTGATAACCGAACACGCGGAAGATAATAGCGCGCGCTTGGCACCTTCGATCAAGCCCGCTGCATCGGCCATCGGAAGCATTCCCCCGGACACGTCTTCGCCCCCAACACGAAAGCGTACAACATCCGAGTCGACGGTCAGGAGATTGTCGAGCACTATCTCTGGGGCTAATTGCTCCAGCTCTGCCAAGCGTAATACGACTTCCAGAAGTGCGTCGGCCCAAGCGGCATCCCGATCGATCGGGATAATCAACTGGCGTAGATCGGCTTTTGGATGACAGAAAATCCAAAGGCGTCGTCGAGAGCGCTTCCCGGGTTGCCAGCCGCGAGACTTGGCATAGTCGCGCACGGCAGTCGGTGGAATCTGCGCTCCAAGCCGCGTGATAAGTTCTCTATCCTGCATAATTCAAATCCTCTTCCTGCGAAAGACGCGTCATAATGTCACGAAGTCCGTTGGAATTAAAGAACTGATTCCTAGGAAGATAGACCGTCTTCCCGCTCTCGTTCTCGGTCCCCGCCGCGCCTCGCAAACTGACCCACCAGGCACACTTCCGCATAGCCAGTTCGACTTCGGACCATTTCAGCCACTCCTTGGGGTCGCGGGGTAAGAATAGCACGACAAGGATCATTGGTGGGGCAATTGTCTTCTTTCTCAACCTATCGTAGCGGGCCACGCCATCCACGAAATACGAGATCTTCTCATTCGTTAAGGTCATTTCCTTGATCGTCGCCTTCAACTGAACGCTAAGGGCAAAGTCTGTCAGAAGAGAATCGTCGGCAAATTTCTCGGACGCTCGAACAGTGGCATCAATTCCCATATTGTCTGCGTGTCGCGGCGATACCTCGCACGACATGCCGGCTGCCGCCGCTACGGCATGAAGATAGGCGTAGCTCAATTCAGATTCTGTCTCATTTGGTGGTAGCAAAGACAATTGATCAACCTCCTGGTGGTATTGTCCTCAATCCGACAACGGCTGACCGGCAAATCCTGTGAAATCACAATTGCAAACCCTGTTGCCATCCGCCTGCCTTCTACAATGTCTGTTTCGTTCCCGGCGACAGCCAAGCAAAAAGCCAACTGGCAGACTATGCCGCCCAGATTGCGCAACTGCTATTGCTGAAACAAAACACGCCGTGGAGGATGAGAGGTTTTGCAATATGGCTTCTCCAATTCAGCGGGCGCAAGAAGAAAACGCCCTGCCGCCTGCGCCCGTGAGGGCTACCCTATGGGGTTTCCGCGACATCATCGCGGTTTTCGGCAGCCAGAAGCGTTCTCAATTTAGGCATCGGAAACTCCAGACAGAAAGTCAAGCGAAGATTTAAGTTATACACCCCCCCGAACGATGTATGTCGCAATTGGCTAGGCAAAGAGTCGCGGGCCTGGTGGCCCGATCAAAAGCACGGCTGGGGTTCAGCACAAACTGATAGGCATTTGAATCAACCCTGAGTCTGGCCTAACGGGCCAGGGTTGTCAATCATCGGTCGCAAACGCAGTTCTTGGGCCGGTGAAGCATGCCCTCGAGAATTCACGTCCGTGCTGAACTCGGCGGCGATGAGATGCTAGAATGAAGGTTTTCGCCGGACCGCCCGATAGATCATATCGAAAAACCATGGCCACCATCCCGTCGCGAGACGAGCTTGCTGATCGTTACCTGGATCAACTCCGCTTTGATCTGTACCCGGTGCAGGAGGAGGCCTTGTTGGCCTGGTTCTCGGCCGAACAGGGCGTGCTGGTGTGTGCGCCGACCGGTATGGGCAAGACGTTGATCGCCGAAGCGGCCCTGTTCGAGGCGCTGCACGAAGGAAAATCCGCCTACTACACCACGCCGCTGATCGCTCTGACCGAACAGAAGTTTCGCGAGATGCAGGAGTTGGCGGTTCGGTGGGGATTCGCCGCCACCGACGTGGGACTGGTCACCGGCAACCGCCGCGAGAACCCCGACGCCCGCATCCTGGTGGTGGTCGCCGAGATCCTCTTCAACCGGCTGCTGCACCCCGAGGCGTTCGACTTCAGCGACGTCGCCGCCGTGGTGATGGACGAGTTCCACAGCTTCAACGATCGCGAGCGCGGCATCGTCTGGGAATTCTCGCTGGCCCTGTTGCCCGAGAACGTCCGCACGCTGTTGCTCTCGGCCACCGTGGGCAATTCGCGGGAGTTCGTCGGCTGGCTGAAGAAGAGCTTCAACCGCCGCCTGGAGCTGGTCCGCGACGACGAGCGGCGCGTGCCGCTGACGTTTCAGTGGGTGCCGGACCAATTGCTCAGCGAACAGATCGAGGACATGGCCCAAGGCGATGAGCAGGGCCGCCGAACGCCCGCCCTGGTCTTCTGCTTCAACCGCGAACAGTGCTGGACGGTCGCCGAACAGATCAAGGGTAAGAGCGTGCTGGCCGAGGGGCAGCAGGCCCGGCTGGTCGAGAAGCTCAAACAGTACGAGTTCTCGCAGGGCGCCGGGCCGAAACTGCGGCAGCTTCTGATGCGCGGCGTGGGCGTACACCATGCGGGCGTGTTGCCCCGATACCGGCGGATCGTCGAGGAGTTGTTTCAGCAAAAGCTGCTCTCGGTGGCCATCTGCACCGAGACGCTCTCGGCGGGTATCAATCTGCCGGCCCGATCGGTGGTGTTGCCCAATATCCTCAAGGGTCCGCCGGGCAAGAAGAAGGTGATGGAACCGAGCAGCGCCCATCAGATCTTCGGCCGCGCGGGCCGCCCGCAGTTCGACACCGAAGGCTACGTCTTCGTGCTGGCCCACGAGGACGACGTCAAGATCGCCCGATGGCGCGAGCAATTCGCCCAGATCCCCGAGGACACCAAAGACCCGGGGCTGCTGAAGGCCAAGAAGAGGCTCAAGAAAAAGATGCCCAAGCGGCGGACCACGGAGCAGTATTGGAACGAGGCCCAGTTCGACAAGCTTCGGGCGGCCCCGCCCGGCGATCTGCGCAGCGCCGGACGGCTGCCGTGGCGTCTGTTGGCCTACATGATCGAGGCCTCGCCGCACGTGGACCTGCTGCGCAAACTGGTCAGCAAACGCCTGATGGACGACAAACGTCTGGCCAAGGCCCAGGAGGAGCTCGACGCGATGCTGATCACGCTTTGGCGGGCCGGATACCTGCTGTTGGATCCGGAACCACCGAAGTCCGACCCGACGGAAGCGACGGCCGCCGAGGGTCTGGCCGCCGAGAGTCCCCCACCGAAGAAGTCGAAGACGCGGCTGCTGCTGGAAGAGGCGCTCGCGGCCGCCGGCCAATCCCCGTCGCCAGCCGAAGCGGCCGAAGCCACCGACGGCCCACCGCCCTATCAGGCCGAGTTCGCCTATCCGACCGAGACGTTGCACCACCTGGTAACCTTGCGTGGCCTGAATCCGCTGTACGGGGTCTTTTTGGTGAATCAACTGGGCATCGCCAACCGCGAAGAGCGTATTCAGGCGATGGAAAGCGTGTTGGAGTTGCCCCGTTCGGTCGGCCGCTTCGTACGGGTGCCCAATCACGAGGAGCTGCCGCCCGGCCCGTTGGCCACCACGCGGCTGGACGACCAGCTTCTGCGGCTGGGGCTGGTCACCGCGGATCAGCTCGTCGCGCCGCCGAAGACCGAAGAGTACGTCCACCGGCACACCTACGACGAAGAGCGCGTCTGGTTGCTGACCCTGGCCGAGAAGCTGCGTTTGCAGTTCGACTACGATTTTCCCGGCGTACACGACGTCCACACGCAAGGAGTTTGGGCGGCGGGCGAAGTGCTTCAGTTCGGCGGCGACTTCAACAAGTACATCACCAGCAAGCACCTGCAGAAGCAGGAGGGCGTGATCTTCCGGCACCTGCTGCGATTGATCTTGCTGGCCGGCGAGTTGTCGCAACTCTGCCCGCCCGAGGTGACCGAGGAGGACTGGCGAGCCGACCTTCAAGAGATTGCCGCGGGGCTGACGGCAAGCTGCCGCGAGGTGGACCCCAGCAGCACGGAGAAGGCGCTCGAACAGGCCCAAGCCGCCGCCGACGAGGTGGACCTGTGAGTGGCAAGAACCGCTCGAAGCGGGGCCAGCCGCGGCCTAGCAGGGGCTCACAGCACCCGCTTTCGACTTGGCGCAGTAGCGGTGTCGTGGATATAATCAAAAGGGAGACGCAATGGCCTATCTCGACTTCCTGTGGACGAACGAGATTGTGGCCCACCTTGCCGAGCATGGAGTATCCCAGGACGATTTCGAGCACGTTGTCTGTCATCCGGATAGCAAAGGTTACAGCCGGTCGTCGGGCCTTCCCGCCGTCTGGGGGCATACTGCGGATGGTCGCTACATCATGGCCGTCTACGAAGAATTGGACGAGACGACTGTCCTTCCGGTGACCGCTTACGAAGTCCCCGAGCCGCGATAGTGAGAAAAATGGCAGAGCGACAAGCACGCCGGACGACGCGGGAGCTCACTCCCGCCGAACAAGAGCGCCTGGCAGGTCAGCGCGAGAAGATCGCAGAGGAGTTGCCGGAGATGACGGCCCGGGATCAGATGCGCAAGGAAGCACGTGAAGAGGGCACGTTAAGCGGTGAACTCCGCCGGGCCGTCCACGCCAGCGAGTTGGCCCTTTCGGTGATCGCCGCCCGGGCCGGCATCACCCCCTTGATGCTCGACGATTTCCTCACCGGCGAGCGGACTTTACGATCCGACGTCATCGACCGCCTGGCCGACGCACTCGGCTGCCAGTTGACCAGAAGCGGGTGAGTGAGAAGCCTGGGAGGCAGCCGCGGCGCGACCGAAAACCCCGCAGAGTCCTTTGGTGGGGCTCGGCAACTCGATGGCGTGCGAAAAACGCCCCCGAGACCCCCCTGAAGAGCACGTGCCAACCGACCTTGCAGAGCACTTTCAAAGCCTCTCCTGGCTGCGTTTGCGACCGATGATTGACAGCCCTGGCCGGTTAGACCAAACTCAGGGCTGATTCAAATCGCTATCAGTTACACATTCAACTGCTGCAAGGGGGGAAGAATCATGGAAAGAATACGGGTTCTTTCGATCGATGGCGGCGGTATCCGCGGACTGATCCCGGCGTATTTTCTGGAGCAGCTTCAGAGCCTTCTTGAAGACACACCTGGTGCAGGAGTATCGTCGGTGGCCGATCTGTTCGATGTTATTATCGGTACTTCGACCGGGGCAATTATCGCTGCCGCGTTGGCCGACGGAATCCCGCCGGAACAGATCAAGAAGCTCTATCGTGGCCACGAGTCGGCTTCGAGAATCTTCCAGAAGCCGAGACGCTGCCGGTGGTTCAGGAGAACAAGAAGTTTCGTTCACGATTTGTTTTCACCCACGTACGTGGCCGAAGGGCTCGAGTCCGTGCTGCAGGAGCAATTCAAGAAGCGTCGTTTGCGCGACGTTAAGGAGCATCGTCTACTTGTCACCGCGTTCGATGCGCAGAGTCGTCGGCATTTCGTGTTCGATAGCGCGGATCCTCAGCACGGAGACTACGACCTGTGGAGCGTATGTCGGGCTTCGGCTGCGGCACCTACTTATTTTCCCGGCCACGAGGAGACCATCGCAGGCGTCAGGACTCCGTTGCTCGACGGGGGCCTGGCCGCGAACAATCCCGCTCCGCTGGGACTCACAAGGGTCGTCGAACACGGTGCGACACCGGAGAACATTGTACTGGTCTCACTCGGTACAGGATACGCCGAGGAACCGATATCCATCGATGCGGCGAAAGGGAGGGGAAAAGCCACGTGGGCGAAGCCGATTATCGACCTTCTGTTTGACGGAAGCGCTACGGTCAACGACAAGGTCGTGCGAACCATCCTTCCCAAAGGGAACTACTATCGATTCCAGGTCCGACTGGAAAAGGAGCGGATGGCGCTCGACCGGATCGAAGAGAGCAATCTTGAGAGTCTGGAGATTGCCGCGAGCACTTACTTCGGAAGAAACGATACCAAGGAGAGAATCAACGATGCGCTCAATGCATTGGGTGTCGGCGCCGTAAGGCCCCGCGTTTGGATAGCCGGCACATGGGGTTCGCAGTTCAGCTATAATAGGGACCCTGGCGATCCCTATGCCGATGAGAAGGTCGACCGCGACAGAGTGGAAATTACCCAGTCCGGGCTATCGATTCAAGGAAAGTCGATTGAAGGTGAATACACGTACGAATTCTCCGGTCGTATCGAAAATGCCGATGTAATCGGAGAATGGAGAGGCTTGCAAAACAAGCTCATGGGGCCATTCCACCTCCGGTTGAATGTCGACACGAGCCAGGAACTCGACGGGTACTGGATCGGTACGGGGGCCAGCGGCCTCTACCACGGCCGGTGGACGCTTCAAAGGGAGAACGTAGAATAGAATTGGATCTTCATTCCAACCAACCCGTGTGAAACCGTGTCACGAAACCTGCTAGATTCCGATGCAACCGGCCGGGAATCGCCGCCGAAGATCGCGTTTCATCGATCGTACGGCCGCGATGTGGAACGCGTTCTGAGGAAGCTCGATCGCGCGAATGTAGAAACACTTGCCACCGTCAAGCATGGCAAGCGTAGTTACCCGTTGTTTTTGGTGCGAATTCCACACTCGCCAAGCCCAGACAACCCCTCCGTTCTCATCTCGGCCGGAGTTCACGGTGACGAGCCGGCGGGTGTCTTCGCGGCGATCGATTTGCTCATGCAACACGCCGCCAGATACACAGCAGACGTCAACTTTTTCGTTCTCCCCTGTGTCAATCCGAGCGGATACGAAACGGCCACTCTGGAGTCGCTTTCCGGCGCAAACCTCAATCGTTTGTTTGGAGTAGGATCGACCGAACCGGAGATCCGGGCAATCGAGGCATGGTTGCACCGCGAAGCTCGGCAGTTTCGAATGGCGATCGATCTCCATGAAGCTCCACCCTACTATGTTGGCGAGGGTTTTGTGGAACGCGACAATCCGCTCGGCTGCTATTTGTACGAAACCGTCAGCGACTTCTCGGCTCGTATTGGTCGGGCGTTGATCGACAGGCTGCCCTCTTCCACCGAAGTCTGTCGCTGGCCAAAGATCTATCTTGACGACAACAGTGATGGAGTAGTCTCCTATCCTGAAGGGAACCACAATCCAGTCTATGCAAGAGAGACGACCTTCGACGGGTACCTGAACGGTCGTTACACACGGCATTCCATAACAACAGAGACCCCCACCGGTTGGCCGATCGACAAACGTGTTCAGACGCATATTGCGTGGATCGAGGAGACGATCACTCTTATTCGATCCGAGTAGTCTTCAAGAGATGGAGATGGGGGGCAACTCTTGACAATTGACACTTCCTTGGCTAGGGCCTTTAGACGGCGCGACAGGGCGCGATCGCTGTTTGCTTTTTCCTCCGGACGTTGGATGACGCGATCAGCGCCGCTACCGTCGCGACAGCCGTACTGGGCCGCCACCGTCGTCATTCGCTCTTTGCCCACACGCACCCGCAGCCAAATAGCCACGCGGCGGTCTGCTTCTTGTTCGATCAACCTTGTTTAGGCGGGAGAAGGGAGAAAAAGGCGGCCGCCGTGGCGATCGGCCAAAGCCACGCGATACCAGCGAAAACGCCCCCGGTCCGCATGGCGGCCCGGGGGCGTTTGTCATCCAGCCTGAAGTCCGTTCGAGTTGCTGGCGACTCCGTGGGTGATCCAGTGGTTCACACCGGCTTGACGTTCTCAGCACGAGGCCCCTTGGGACCGCGACCTTCGTCGTACGATACGGCTTGCCCGATCTGCAAGTCCTCGATACTCGATCCTTCGACCGCGCTGTGGTGGAAGAACAAGTCGCCCCGTTCTCCCTCGATGAACCCAAACCCTTTGTCGGCGATCAGCTTTTTGATCGTCCCTTCTGGCATAACTGCCACTCCTTTAAGAAAGCGGTAAAACTCACACGGGCCGCAACCTCTCCCCAGAGCCCCTTCCCGTTGAGGAAGATCACGGCCAAACGGTAGAAGGAGAAAATCAGCCGCAACTCGAACTCGGCACCTTGACACAAGACTACCGTAACGCAAATCGCAACGTGACCAGAACGAGAGCACTTCAAACGCTCGGGGCTCACATCGCTTCTCACCACTACTACGTCTCGAATTATATCACAACCGTTCAGTGCAGGAAAGGGGGGGCTTGATGCATTCCGAAGAGGACCCTGTCCCCCCAGACCCCCCAGTATGCCGTTGGTAATGATGAAACTCGTAGAAAATCGCCCAAATACCCAAGCCGACGCAGGCGTGCAACGCCACAGGCGGCTAGACCTTGTCGGAAAACCCTGGCAATTCACAGGGGTGGCTGGGGCAAAACGCAGCGGCTGGGGCAAAGCTTAACGCAGCCTTTGGGCCGCCACCAAATGGGGGTTCAGCGTTCAGCACTCCGGCGTCCAATCGGATAAGTATGGAAGCGAAGTCCTGAACCCTGAACGCCGACCGGTGGGAAGGACTTTGCCAAGAAGACAAGCTTTTACGGGTCTGCTGTGTAGAGGTGCCCCAGTGGAACAAAAATCTGGGGCTTCGCTGCGCTCAGCCGCCAGCCACCCAACAGGCGTTTTCCGACAAAGCCTAACCGTCTTGCGATACCAGTCGACGGCTTTCACGGGCGATCAGGAGGTCTTCGCGGGTGTGGACTACCAGGACGCGGGCCGGGGAGTCGGCCGTGGCCACGTCGGCGTCGCCATCGCAGGCGGTGTTGCGACTGGCGTCGAGTTGCACGCCGAGAAAATGCAGGTCGCCGCAAACTTCCGCCCGCAGCCACGACGAATTCTCGCCGATGCCGCCGGTGAAGACCAAGGCGTCGAAGCCGCCCAACGTGACGGCCAAGGCGCCGATGGTGGTCTTGATGCGATCGGCGTATACGTCCAAGGCGAGTTGGGCCCGGCGGTGGCCTTCGGCCGCGGCATCCTGGACCCGGCGGAAGTCGGACGAGACGCCGGAGAGTCCCAACAGGCCGGATTGGTTGTGCAGCACCTCGTCGAGCCGCTCGGCCGAGAGCCCCTTCTCCCGTTGCACGTAGAGCAGGATCCCCGGGTCGACCGTGCCGCAGCGGGTGCCCATCACGAGGCCTTCCAAGGGCGTAAAGCCCATGGTGTTGGTCACCGCCACGCCGCCGCGGACGGCCGTGGCCGAGGCCCCTTGGCCGAGGTGACAGATGATCAGCCGCAAGTCGGCCGGATCGCGCCGCAGCATCTCGGCGGCACGGGCCGTGCAATAGGCGTGGCTGGTGCCGTGGAATCCGTAGCGGCGGATGCCCCAGTCCTCGTACCACGCGTAGGGCAGCGGGTAGAGATAAGCCCGGGGCGGGACGTCGGCGAAAAAGGCGGTGTCGAACAGCCCCACCTGGGGCACGCCCGGCAAGGCCGATTCGGTCGCCGCAATGGCCTCCAGTCCGGCCGGAATGTGCAGCGGGGCGAGGTGCGCATAGCGGGCGATGGTCTCTTTCATGGCCGTGTCGATCCGCACCGGGCGGCGGATCTGGGGGCCGCCATGGATCAGCCGATGTCCCACCACCCGAATCCCGCTGCTGTCCTCCGCGAGTTTCGACTCCCGAAGCGTCTGAAGCGCCGCGATCACCCCGGCGCGATAGTTGGGCACGTCGAGTTCGCTGCGGACGGGATCCCCCTGCTCGGGCGTTAGGGTCACGGTGGCCCGATGCGTCTGACCGGCCCAGTCGAGCAGGCCCCGGGCGACCGGCTCCAGTGACTCGAAGCGAAACAGGGCAAATTTCACACTGCTGGAGCCCGCATTGATGACCAGAATGCTCACCGCTACGTCCTTTCGTGGTGGGAGGCCATCCAAGAAACAAGAGAATCGCCGACGGAGTCGCCTCCCACAATGATTTCACGCACCCAGCGAGTCCTTCAACCGCTGGAGATCGTCGCAGGCCTGGCTGAGTTGGGTCGAGAGGTCCTCCTGGTCGCTTCGCATCTGGGCCATTTGGGCGCGGAGTTCGTCGAGGTCACGGCGCAACGCTTGCAGGACTTCGGGCTCCGCGGCCGACGGCGGCGGCATCGCCACGGCCGGCGGGGAGGTGGGGGCGGCCGGCGGCGGCAGCGGTTGGCGTGCGGCGGCCGCGGGCTCGGCTACGTCCCGCGGGGGCGAGTGAGCCGTCGCTTGACCGTACTGGGCCTTGATCTTCTCCAACTCCCTGGGCGGTTGAAGCGCGTGGCTCACCATGTGGCCGCGCCCCTCCGGCGTGAGGGAGATCACGAGCCCCTTGGACCTCAACGACGCCAGCACCGGTTTTAGTTCGGCCAAGCCGGCAATGGGCTCCATGCGGGCGGCACGGCCCCGTAGTTCACCGACCGTTTGGGCCCCCCGCAGGAGTAATTCCGCCATCACGGCCAGTTCCACTTTTTCCACACCCAGCCACTTGTATAAATAGTGCCGGTACTTGGACACCCTGCCGTAGCCTTCGATCAA
>SDBV01001927.1_pt1 | contig 31135 bp, 24 predicted proteins | sample 2277081 | NCBI WGS metagenome assembly SDBV01 (sample SAMN10402039, study PRJNA504765) | marine sediment metagenome | isolation source: marine sediment core GS10_PC15, 223 cmbsf | place: Arctic Ocean: Southern Knipovich Ridge | collected 2010 | reverse complement strand
CACATCTTCATTGTGTAGTTCCGGGTGGGGGTTATGATGAAAAAGCAAAGATATGGAAAAAGACTCCCAAAAACTACTTATTACCAATCACAGTATTAAGAAAAAGATTCAGGAGTCTATTTTAAAAAAAACTGAAACTATTATACAGGGAAAATGAACTTCATTTAAGAGGTACCAAATATCAGGATCCAAAATTATTTCAGAAACTTATAGATGAATTATTTAAAACTGAATGGGTATTGTACTTAAAAGAATCATTTAATAATTCTGATTGCGTAATTAAATATTTAGGTAAATACACTCATCGAATGGCAATAAGTAATTATAGGATTATTAAGGTTGAGGATAGATGCGTACATTTCTGGTACAAAGATTATAAGGATAATCATAAAAAGAAAGTCATGGTAGTTGATGTTATTAAATTTATAAGACTATTTTTATTACATGTTGTCTCAAAAAGATATACCAGAATAAGATATTATGGATTACTTTCTAATAGATGTAAGAAAGATAACATTAAAGCATGTTATAAATTCTTAGAAATAAAGCAAAAACATAAAGAAGAATCTAAAAGCCTTGCTGAATTTATGCTCGAATTAACCGGAACAGATATTAGAAAATGTCCTAAATGTGGAAAAGGAATGATGGTTGAAAAGGAATTAATTTCTGCACCAAGATACAGGCCTCCTCCTTTAAAGATTGCATAGTTTCCGTATTTATTTCCAATGACATTGGAGTTATTCTACTGCTCCGGCAGCTATTAGTAATTCTACTATTTCGGTATAACCTTCTTCAGTAGCCATTATCAAAGCTGTAATTCCATTATCATCTTTTATATTAACATCTGCACCCGTCTCGATAAGTAATTCCACTATTTCAGTATGACCTTTCCAGGCAGCCTTCATCAAAGCTGTCTCGCCATAATCATCTATTATATTAATATCCGCATCTGCTTCTACAAGTAATTCTACTATTTCAGTACTACCATAATAAGTAGCTTTCATCAAAGCTGTCTCAGCATAACCAGTTTGCGAATTAACATCTGCTCCTGCTTCCAATAACCTTTCTACCTCAGACAGATTACCATCTATGGTAGCCTGTATTAACCAATTTGCCAAGTCAGCCCAAACTACTGAACAAAATACAATCAGAATGAGTAATGTTGTAATTGCCTTTTTCATGCCTGTACCCCCAAAGAATAATACCATGCCCGGGCCTTATTGCCTGCAAGAAATACGTTGCTGTTAATCCTCGGAAGGTTTATTCCATTGCACCGGCATTTTTTAGTAGTTCCGCCACTTTGGCATGGCCCCTATTAACAGCCACAGATAAAATTGTCCAGCCACCAGCAAAATTCAAATTTACATCTGCACCTGCATATATAAGTAATTTAGCTACCCCATCATGGCCAACATAAGCAGTAGACATTAAAGCTGTCCAGCCATTATAATCTTGTATATTAACATCTGCACCTGCATCTATAAGTAATTCTACTATTTCAGTATAACCATACCATACAGCCTCCATCAAAGCTGTTTTACCTTCATTATCCTGCAAATTTACATCTGCACCTGCATTAATTAGCCTTTCCACTTCTGCTAAATTGTCGTCTTTGGCAGCCTGTATTAATTCGTTTCCCAGATCAGCCCAGACTATTGAACAGAATATAATCAAACTGAATAATATTATAATAACTTTTTTCATCCTCAACTCCAATAAAATAATATCATGCAAGATGCTTTATGTCAGCTACAAAAACGTTGTTGGGGATTCTCAGGAGGGTTATTCTACTGCCCCTGTGCTTTTAAGCAATTCAACTACAATCTTTTTTAAACGCTCTACTCCTTCTTTAATCTGATCAAAAGATAAATTTCCAAAACCAAGCATTATTTTATTTTTATGCCTACCCTTTTTAATCGCATGGTTTTCTGCAAAATCACAATTTAGCTGATATTTTACCATTACTTCCAACGCTCTTTTGTTCCATTCTAAATTTGGAAAGCTAATAGTTATAAATAATCCCGTAGCATCCCCAAAGATTCTAACACCACTGCCAAATTCTTTATCTAATAATGAACACAGTAATTTTCTTTTCATATAATAAACCTTTTTCATCTTACTTAAATGCTTTTCAAAATACCCCTCCTCAATAAAGGTTGCCAATGCTAATTGATTTAAGGCGGGTACTGCAAATTCATTCTCGTTAATTACACTAATGCATGCCTCAACTAAATGTTCAGGTACAATTAGATACCCCAAACGAATTGAAGGATATAGTGTTTCACTAAATGTACCTATATGGATTACCCTTTTCGGATCGAGAAAATGTAAGGCTTGCACTGTATTCCCGGTATATCGGAATTCACTATCATAATCATTTTCAATAATATAACAGTTATTTTTCCTGGCTATTTCAATTAACTTTATTCTCCTTTGAATTGATAGGATAATTCCCAGCGGAACTTGATGAGAAGGAGTAATAATCATAGAACTATGTTCTATTCCGTTGGGAATCATATCAGCCTGTATACCATCCTCATCAACAGGAATAGGAAGTAATTGTAAGCTATTGTTTTTCAGAATTTTATGAACACCACAGTAAGAGGGATCTTCAACAATTACCTGCGTCGCTTTTCTACTCATAAGCTTTACAGCCGTCAGGATACACTGTGAAGAACCTGCTAAAATCATTATCTGCTCCGGATAGCAACGAATCCCTTTGGTTCTAAGCAAATAATCAGGTAATTTTTCTTTCAATTCCGGAACGCCCCCGGGATATCCATAATTATAATGAGAAATATGAGCAAATTGATAAGCCTCTTTAAGTATCTTTGCCCATAACCTTAATGGAAAGAGAGACAAATCCGGAATTCCAACTGTAAAGGAAATTACTTGATCATCATCTTTATTCGCTCTTTTTATTGCTTTTGAAATATTCAGTTTTTTCTGTGATCCCACTTTCTTATAATCTTGTAAAAAAGCACCTTTTGCCACATAAGTACCAGCCCCCTTTTTAGTTTCCAGGTAGCCTTCTGCTAATAGTTGCTCAAAAACTTTAACCACAATAATTCGGGATATTTTTAATTCAACCGACAAATTACGACTCGAAGGCAGTTTTTGCCCGGCTTTTAGCTCACTATTCAAAATTAAATTTCTTAGCTGATCATAGAGCTGTCTGGTTAAAGAGAATTTCGACTTTCGTACTAATTGAATGCCATACATCAGTTTTTCCAAAGTGATATTAATAGTGGTATTAACCATTTTAACAATATTGGCACTATTTGCATACCACTTTTTCAACTATCTTTATATTAAGTTCAAGAAAGGGAGATAAAAATGAATATTATGAAAAAGCAAAGTACCTGGAACAAAACAATAAAATTAGGACCATCGGATATTGAAGTTAGTGCTTTAGGAGCAGGATGCTGGGCAATTGGAGGGCAATTTTCTTTAGATGGTAAGGCGGATGGCTGGGGAAATATTGATGATAGTGAATCAATTCGGTCTATTCAAACTGCAATTGAATTGGGAGTTAATTTTTTTGATACCTCAGATGCTTATGGAACCGGGCATAGTGAGAATATTCTTGGAAAAGCTGTAAAGGGCAACAGAGATAAGATAGTAATTGCCACAAAGTTCGGTTTTACAATTGATGAGAAAGCGAAAGAGATTAGAGGAACCAATGTTAGTCCGGTCTATATAAAGCAAGCCTGCCATGCTTCATTAAAAAGGCTAAATACCGATTATATCGATCTATACCAATTACACTGTGGTGCCTCAAGCGAAGAGCTGCCTGGTGTATTGACTGCATTAGACGAGCTTAAACGTGAAGGCTCTATTCGTAGTTATGGATGGAGTACCGGAAGCAGCGTGGATGCCAGGGCCTGCGCCGGTATTAATGATTTTGTTGTCATCCAGCATGAAATGAACATATTCAATAGATCGGATCAACTACTTAAAATATGTAAAGAACAAAATATGGCAAGTATAATACGCTCACCTCTTGCGATGGGTCTATTAACCGGTAAATACAAGAAAAACAAAATCATAGCGAAAGATGATTTTCGCAGCGCCGGTCATAGGTGGGTTAACTATTTTAAAGCAGGTAAACCTGTAGCTGCTATGGTTGATAAACTGGAGGCCATCCGGGAAATTTTAATCGCTGATGGAAGAACTTTAATACAGGGCGCCCTTGGCTGGATTTAGGGAAAAGACAATTTCTCAATTCCTATACCCGGCTTTAAAACTGTAAAACAGATTAAAGAAAACTCAAGGGCATTAGAATATGGACCTCTTTCTATAACTCAAATGGATGAAATTGAAAAAATTTTAGATAATTTTAAGGAGCAAAAATGATGGATATGTGTAAAGCTTTCGCATTTATTCAATTTGTTATTGATCAAATGCGGCTAAACTAACAAGAGAGAACAAGTAAAGTTAAAAGAAAAAAGAAAGGCGTCCCGTCATTGTTGACAATCTATGTGTAACCATTTTTTATTTTTTGTGGCACTTTACACTTTTATCAACAGAGTGTACTATTACAGAGTGGGATAAGGATAATTGCGTCACCGGTGACGCAATTATCGAATGTTCTGCTTTTTAGTAATATTCCAGTATGTATATCTTAATATAAAAGCTTACTTGCCACATAACTACTGTTATTTTCCAAGCTAACTCCCCCTTAAACAACCCTACCCTCTTTATTCTCCGGATCTTTTGTAGAAATAAGATTATTAAAAAAAAGTTATCTAGTTTTTATTAAAAGTTACACATGGTTATTGGGAAGACCCCAAAAGCGCGGGACCTTTACATCGAGGAGAAAAAGATTATTTTCTTTCCCCTATTAAAAAGGAGAGTGGAATACGTAAATATAAAATTTTTCTTAACTATTCAGCAATTATATCAAAACTATTATAAATGGACCCATATTTCAACCTCCTTAATATTTTTTTATAAGGAACACAGGAAAAATTTATTCATAAATTACCTTTTTATTTTCAAATTCATCCTCCTGCTTTCCTTCCTTATAAATATTTTTTAGTTTAATGCTGAATAGCTCTACAAATAAATTTGTAATTTTATATAAGCATGCTATACTATTAAATAGCATTAGAATTATCCGGAGGAAGCGTATGTTTAAAAGCAAGTATATTATTTTAGCTGTAATAATTATTCTCTTTTCATCCTGCCTTATTATATCACCAGGAAGCAGTGATATATCGGGAGTAAAAGGTTACATGGGTGACATACCTAAATCTGATCCGTTATTTAAAGACATAGATGATTATGCTTTAAATGCGCCTAAATCTGCAGAACGTTCTTTAGAAAGTCTCGCACAATATTTAACAGAACCAGCAGAAAATGAGCTGGAAAAAGCAAGAGCAATTTATAGATGGATAACAGAGAATGTAGCTTATGATGTAGAAGGCTTCCTTCAGAACAATCCGGGTGATAACAGTGCACAGGGAACTTTAGAAAACAGAAACTCTGTATGTGAGGGCTATTCCAATCTGTTTTTAGAGCTTGCAGAAATTGCAGGACTGGAAGTTGTCAAAATAAACGGCTTTGCTAAAATTCTTGGATATACATCAGGAGAAGGTTTTTCTGGCGGTCCAAATCATGCATGGAATGCTGTGAAAATAGACGGGGTATGGAAACTCATTGACAGCACCTGGGGTGCAGGATATATGGACCCAAATTATAAGTTTGTAAGGCATTTTACAGAACATTTCTTTTTCGCAGCACCAGAAGAATTTATATTTGACCATTTACCTGCAGAACAGAACTGGCAGTTATTAAATAATCCAATTTCTATGCAAGAATACCAACAACTACCACTATTACTTCCTAAATTCTTCTACTTAGGAATTACCATAGAAAGCCAGGGTAAAATAGTTTCCGGTAATTTATACACTCAAACATTCCGGACAAAATACGATATCGCTATGATGGGTAGATTAATACAGAACGGCAGTGAACTGAAAGCAGATATTGAATTCTCAGCAGGAGATGACGGATACTTCGATGTAAATGCCATGCTCCCAGGCCCTGGAGAATATATATTAATGCTTTTTGTAAAAGAAGGTACAGGATTAGCTGGTGAATATGAATCGGTTGCAAGCATTAACATAAATAATTAATTATTACAACAATTTTACACATTTATAATGTTTTAATATTCTAATAATTATATATCTATCTACACTCGCAAAAAAAGCCTTTTGAATGTAGATTCTTGCGTTAAAGAAATCCTTTATTAAGAATGATAAACTGTGATATATTGTTATCAATATTAATATGGAATTTGCTACCCTTCTTAAAACAAAATTATATAAACCACAGATTCAGAAAGGGCATATCTCGCGTAAACGATTGATAGATATACTTAACAATGGATTAAACGGTAAGCTTACACTTATTACTGCTCCCGCTGGTTTTGGGAAAACTACTCTTGCAAGCAAATGGGTTTGCAATACTAACACAGAAACTCTCTGGATTAGCTTAGAGGAAGAAGATAATAAACTTGTTGGAATATGGAGAGAGGACAAAACAAATATCCGGCTAACAGAAGAAGGCCTGTTCTTAATTTCTGAAATATGGTCTGAGTTAATTTTAGCCAGCACAAAAGATGCTGCACGTTTCAAAGAAACTGTAAAAATTATAGATGAAAATATTGTAAAATTTCCAGAAAAAATTGAACAAGGCAAATTACCTGCATATGCAGTAAATGCTTAATTCATTTAATTAAGTCTAATAATAAACCTGTAGTTAGTTTAAATTCATATACTAACTGCAGATTTTTTATTTTGCATTCCTAACAATTAGGTACCAGCATAAATTGTTGATTTAACTGTTGATTTGAATATAGGTTTTATTAAACCGTTTCTACCCCATTCCAGTTTTCCGGAGGAGGAAAGCTTATATAATTATCACAGCGTTTTATAAAAATCTCCGAACTCTCATCATCAATAATTATATCTTTCACCTTAATAAAAATATCTCTTGCCTGTCTAAAATCACGCTTATAATACTGTATCAGACCCTCTTTATGATACTTCCATGCGAGTTTATCTTTTTCACTTAGATTATTGTTTGGTGAATAGATTCTAAAAGTTTCATTTATACTTTCAATAAAAATGTTATCAAGCATTCGGCATGGGATACTATTATTTATATTCTTAAATACATTTTCCGATATTATCATAGGCTGCTTATAAACTTTTGTGAGCCTCTCGAGTTTAGTGGCAATATTAATGGTTTTCCCTACCACTGTATAATCCATTTTCTTATCCGAGCCGATATTTCCGACTATAGTTTTACCCCAGCTTATCCCTACTCCTATTTCAAATTCGGGTAGATCCTTTGTTTTCTGATTCGTATTAAAATCTTCTAGTAATTTTAACATTTCCAACCCGGATAAAACTGCTTTTTGTACATCATCTTCATGTTTTACAGGTGCGCCGTAAAATGCTATTATGCGGTCGCCAATATATTTATCCACGATTCCATCATGGGCCATTATTATATTAACCATCAGTTCAAAATAGTTACTAAGACATGTTGTAATATCGAAAGATGACAGAGTATCAAGCATTTTTGTAAAACCCCTAACATCTGCAAATAAAATTGCAAGTTCTCTAAGTTCTCCGGTTAACATCGATTCAGGATTTGCATAAAACTGCTCGATTATATTTTTTGGCACATATTTCTGGAAGATATTCCTGATATAAGTTTCTTTGCTTTTTGCAATAACTGCCTTTAGAGCATATTGCTTTATCTGCTCATATGCTTTGTCCAACTGGCCTGTCATTATATTAAACGTGTGGCCCAATCTGCCTATTTCGTCTGAATACCGCACTTCTACCCTTTTAGATAGATCTGTTGTAGATATAACTTCCTCCATTACTACAGATAGTTTCTTCACTGGCCCGGTAATTATATTTGTAAAAAATACAAGCAGGAAGATAGATATTATAATTGTAAAAATAAGAATTAGACCGGTTTGAAAGAATATTCTATTTATAGACTGATAAAAGCTTTCCCGTTTTTCTGTCACAAAAATATACCAGTTAAACGGCTTAAAATAAGAAGTCTGGCACACTCTCTCTATACCGTTTATAGAAATCTGATGCCACCCATCCTGTCTTAACTGCCATAGTTCTGTTAAAGCTTCTTTTTCAATATCATTTAAATTAAATTCCCCTGTTGATATATCAACATTCATATCTTCACTTACAGCAAAGATTAATTCTGTTTCTTTTCTTATAATACTCTTTGCAAAAGACTCAATCGCAGATTTGGCAATCTCTATATACTGCTCATCTTCGGAAAGTTCACTTACAACAAGCAAGTCCCACTGGCTTCGGGCATATTTTTCAAGTTCGTCGAGTTTATAATTTAAGTATTCTGTTGCAATTTCAGTTATTCCATTTCGTGCAGACAGGTACGAAATAAAAGCTGTTATAATTAATGACGCAATTAAAAGTGGAAGTACAATAAGTATCGTTTTTGTATTTATTTTCATACACTTGAAATTTTAGTTTAAAAATGATTTATGGTCAAGAATTTTAATATGGACAAATCTTGTCTAAATGTAGATAATTAATTCTATAAGGGTTTTAAACTATGAATGATGATAATTATTTAAGCGAACTCACTGCGGAAGTTCCGAAGGAACTGCACAATAAATATTCTAAAGAAATAGACGATCTGATTTTAAAAAATATAACACAAATAAAGAAAGATGCTTATCTTTTCACACCAAAGAAAAAAAGCTATTTAATCCCTTTAATAATAAACATCTCTGCAGTTGTAGTTATCCTAATAGGTTTATTACTTATCAGTTCCTTTTTTAATATGCAGGAACGAAATATTATTTCTAATTATACAGTATTAAACACAGTAGAAGGGAAAATACTGTATGAATATAAACAGCAGACAGAGGAAAAACTAAGACAGATAAATAACGAAATTGATAAAATAGAACAAAGGCTGTTTAATGTAACAGATGAGAAGAACATCCTTTTGGCAGAAATAGATACAATAGTTTTAGAAAAGCAGAAAGAACTGGAATTAAAAATGGAGCAGGAGCTTTTCGAGGAAAGATTAAAATTGCAGGAACAGGGATTATCAGCAGAAGCAATTGAAATTAAATTAAAAGAGCTGGAACAAACACAACAGAATCAAATCGATGAGTATAAAGAGGCATTAAGATTGGAGTTAGAAGAAGAATACGAAGTTAAGCAGGCTAATTACTTGTCAATGTTAGACGAATATGAAGAAACATTAAAACAAATCCGGGTGCAGAGAGAATATCTGGAAATTGAACTGGAAAATAGCAATACAGAAATAGAAAACCTGGCAAAACATTTTAGCAGAGAGACCAGTCAGACTGAATCCTCCACGAATATTACAGAGCTAAACAGCTTAAATGAATATCAGCAGGAAGAAGAACTTGTCATGGACCAAATCTCATCTATTTACAATAAGATAAAAGAGAATATAGAAAATATGGAATTTCAATATGCAGATGAGAATCTTAATAACCTATCTTCATACTTAAATGAGAAATCTATTGCCTTGCTTCCTGCTGTACAGAAAAGAAGAGAACTCGATGCGTTTATTATAGGTTCTTTAGAAAGACTTATAGAGTTTGAAACATTTAAGGAACCAGAAACTAATGTACCAGAACTTACCGAGACTATAGTAACTACAGTTGAAACTTCTGACACACAGCCAGGTTCAGAAGACTCAAAGCTCATAAAATTGGTTGAACGGCTTGAGTTAATAGAGAGTGAATTTAACAGATTTTTTGCAGATAATCCCGGAGTACTATCCTCTATTTCCGAAGAGGATTTCATAGCACTGGTAGAAGTAAAGCTTCTTATTAAGCGAATATTAAGTACAGATCCTATTGCATCAGAATATCCCGGCCTTTCTGACAAAATAGAAGAATACTACTCTGCACTAGGCAATGAAAAAATGGCAACCGGAAGATTATATGCACTGCTTGATGTATTAGACCTGCTTGAAAATCTGGAAAGTAATAATTCCCAAATTAATCATAACTGGGACGATTTTATTAATGCTGACATAAAAAACAGTTTCCTGCAGATAGTTCAAAAACTTCAAAGTGTATTAAACTAAAAAGATCTTATTGCAGCTATTTAACCCTAACTCTTGCAGTATCCGTGCTTCCAGGAACATCCTCAACAGTTACATATACTTGATTATCTTTATAACCCGGTGCTGTATACAAACCTGTATCCGGATCTATTGTACCTGAACCGGATTCTATATAAAAAGTATATGGAGGTACCCCTCCGGATGCTGTAAAAGTATAGGTCTCATTAAACGCAAGAGTTATAGAGGAAGGGCTTATTCGAAGATCGCTTTCATTCCCTAAAGAATAAAAAGAAAAATCATCACATGAAAATAACAATATGATAAATAAAAAGAGTATTATTATTTTTAAGGAATAAAATTTATTATGTTTGCTTTCCAAAAAGCCCATAACTCTAGATCCTAAAGTAGCAATACAAACCCGGTGCAAAGCCTATTATAGGATCTTCCTCCTCAAAAAAAATAAAATAGCCTGCTTCTACAGCAAGACCAAACATTTCTGTAATTTGTATATCCAGGCCTGCACTTCCAAGTAAATAAAAAATTATTTTAGAAAGAGTTTCATTATTGAAATTAACAATAAATATTGAAGGACCTGCCGAAACACGTGCAAAAAAATTAAATGTTTTTTTAAAAGGAGTTTTATATATAAAGTTCGCACCAAAAGGTATAAGAAAATGATTTTTAGAACCTGAAGCTTCAACATTAAAACCATTTATGCCTGCAAAAATACCAAGACCAAATTTACCAAAGTCTTTATTAAAAACATAATTAAAATAGGCCGCAGGAACAAATCCTATATTAAAATAATCCTTAGCCCTGCCAATACTTACGAAAGGTGAAAAACCAGCTGCCACTTCGAAATAGTTGCTTCTCTTTTCTGTTTCCGGAATATATAAATCCAGTGGGTTGTGGTTATTTTCGATAATAACAGTAGTATATGAGGTATCTATACTATCATCATGTTCTGTAACTTCAGGCTCTGTATTATCCATATTTGTATCAATTATGTCTGTTGTATCAGTTGCATCGGCTGCTTCTGGACTTACAGATTCTTCCAGTACCACAAATGGGAATTCGCCTATTCTCTCATTCATAAGAAAAATTATTTCATTAACTGTTTCACTTACACTTTCATCAAATGTAAGGTCCATAATTATCCTTTCGGCTACAGGTTCAGAAACCTTTCTAAACTGAGCATCGTACCATACAAATTCAATTTGCAGAAGCCTGCTTCGAATAGAGTAAATTCCTGTAATAATAAAATCCGCATTAACCTTTTCTGCCAGTTCATAAGCATCTTCTTCACTAATAATTTCACTATTCTCTATATCATTGGCAAGTAAAATCTGAAGTTTTGCAGATTCAAATTCAATTTTTACTGTATCCTCTATTACCTGCCTGTATTCATCTTCCACATTGTCCTCAGATTTTATCAATATTAGTACAACAGGATCGCGTACTATATATTCGTCTGTAAAACTTTTTTGTATTGGGAGAATAAGCAAAAATAAAACAATGCAAATATAACTTTTCTTCATTTTATTAATTACGGCATCAACAATATAAATTGTATCAGTTTTTTTTTAACTTTTTATTTATAGTATTTCCAATCCAATAAATGCAATATCATCATCCAGTCCCCTATTCTCTTTATTATCAATTACATTATTTTCAATATTGTTTAAAAGCTTCTGCATATCTACATCCTTATATACTTTTAAAAGCTCCATTAAATACTCATTAGAAATCGGGTCTGCATAATTATTTGAATATTCCAATAACCCGTCAGAAAAGAGAAACAGCCTATCACCCCTGGTAAAATCAAATTCCTCTTCTGTAATCTCCATTTCATCGAAAATACCTATAGCATATCCTTTGGATTGAAGTTCGTAGATCTGATTTGTTTTTTTCTGAAGTACCGGAGGTAAATGCCCTGCCCTGGCTACTCTTGCTTTATGTGTCTTCGTATTAATAATTCCATAAACTATTGTAAAAAACGGGTTTGTATTACCTTCAAAATAAAATCTTTTATTAAGTTCTGCAATTACTCTGGAAGGTGTAACAATATTTGGAAGCAGATCAGATTTTCGCCGCTTTGGATGAGTTGCATTATCATTCTTTTCTCTTGTTAAAATTCCACCTTTTCTAAAATCCGGAGATAAAAACCTGTATAGAGTAGTAGAAAACAGGGCTGCAGAAAAACCGCTTCCCATTACATCAAGAAGATAAAATCCAACATGATCCTTATCCAGGCTAAAGAAATTAAAAATATCACCGGAACCAAAAGTGCTGGGATTAAAAATCCAGTTTATTTTAACACCGTATATAGTCTGGCCATTTTTCGGAAGAAGGCTCCTTTGTATTTTTTTTGGAGCTTCAAGCTCACGCATAATGGCATCTTCATTTTCTATATTACCTTTTTCCATCTTCTTAAAAATAATAATTACACCGATAGTATTATGATTACTATTTTTTAAAGGGCCTATCGTAAAATCAATATTCAACTTCTTATTTTTTGGAGTTATTAATGTACACTGTTTATTAATAACCGAACCCTGAATAATAGGAAGCTCCATTGGTAAAAATACAGGATTTTTAGTTTTTTTATCTAGTAACTTAAATGACTCAACCAGCCTGGTATTTTCCAATTTACCAGGATCGCATTCCAGGAGTACACTGGCATTTTCATTTAAATATTTAACATTACCTTTAATATCAGCAACAATTACACCTTCACCGATACTATGTAAAACCATAGACAGCCAATCTCTATTTCTCTTTGTCTTTTTCTCTTCCGCAGCTTTATATAAAGCCATTTCAATAGCTGCATTTAAAGACCGGTCTTCATATGGTTTTAAAAGATAGCCGTAACTTTCCGCAAGTCTCGCCCTCTTAAGCGTATCTTCATCCGAATGTGCAGTTAAAAATATTACAGGAACAAAGAAGTTTTCGCGTATCTGCCGTGCAGCTTCTATTCCATCCATAGGGCCATCCAGCCGGATATCCATAAGCACTAAATCGGGCTGTTCCGTTAAGGCTTTGCTAATTGCATCATTACCATTAGATACTACATCCGGAACGCTATATCCCATTTTTTCGAGGCCTTCTTTAATTTCTAATGCAACCAGACCCTCGTCTTCGACAACCATTACCTGAGCTTTTGTCATATAAATTTCTCCTAAAATTTATCTAACTTAAATATAATAGTTTTTTTTATAATTGTACATTAAAATATTGACATTTTTTATATAAATATGGTATAATAAAACAGAAATTTAAAAATTAATTTTAACAAGCGTTCCATTATTGCTATTTACTAATATAGTTCCCTTTAACTGCTTAACAAGGGTTGTAATTATTTTAAAACCAAGAGTTTCACTATTCTCTATATCAAGTTCCTCCGGAAGACCAGTACCATTATCACTTACAGTCAATTCAAACCCGAATCCTGTACCATATACATTATCCTGACTCTTCTGCATAGATATAAAATTTATTCTAATTTCATTATCCGCTCTGTTTTCCGGAAAAGCATATTTTAAAGTATTTATTATAAGCTCATTAATAATAAGCCCGCATAAAACTGAGGCATCAATATCAAGAAAAATATTCTCTACATTCACGATTAAATTAATAGAAATATCATTATTTCGATGAGAACTGATTAGAGACTGTGCAAGCTCATGAATATATTCTGAAAAATTTGCATTTGAGAGGTTTTCAGATTTATAAAGTTTCTCATGTATCATTGCAATCGATCTAATCCTTGATACAGCTGTATTAAAAGCATCAAGCGCAGTTTCATCTTCTATATATTTTGTCTGAAGTTTTAATAAGCTATTTATAACTTGCAGGTTATTTTTTACTCTATGGTGAACTTCACTTAAAAGTATGTTTTTCTCTTCTAAGGACGATCGCAATTTTACTTCAGAATTCCTGTGCTCGTCAATTTCCCTTAATAATACAGTATTCGTTTTTTCTAGCTCCTCTGTTCGTTCACTTACCCTTGTTCCCAATTTTTTTTCAATTTTGGCCATTTGATCCTTTACCTGCACTAATTGGGAAATATCTCTAAAAAGTAAAGTCCTACCAATAATTCTACTCTCTTTATTTAGTTTTGTAAACATCTTTATTCTGTATAGAACTGAATTTATTTTTATTTCTGCTATTTTTCCCGGTTTTTTACTTATTATTTGATTAAACTCAGGCAAAAAATCAGAAATGGGGCTTCCTATTATTTTAGAAATGCCCTCTTTCGGTAAAAGGCTTATTGCAGTATTATTAAGATATATAATCCGGTCTTTAATATCCAGAACTATAATTAAATCATCTGTATCATATATTATCAAATCTAACGGGATTTTACTTATATATTTTAGCCAGAGACTATAAATAACAAAAACACCAGTTATAGTGTAGGCAATAATAAAAATATTAATAAAAATTATGTAAATATTAAAAGTATATAAAGTAATTCCTGAAATGATAAAAAAGGAAGATGAAGCTAGCAGAACAAGTAAACCAATTTTCGGCTTTAATAGCTTAATTAATTGTTGTTTAAGCAATATATGATAATATATATATGTGAGGACAAAGCCCAAAAAGATGTAAATAATGAAGCAAATGCTATTTATAATGCTTCCAGCCATTCGTTTTATATTATATATTTTTTTTAAGATTGTCAAATCAATTTAAAGCTATTGAACTTTTAAAATAGAAGATAATTTGCTGGAAAGTTCTGATAATTTAAATGGTTTTTGCATAAAATCCTTTGCACCGGAATTAAGCATATTCTGCACTTCACCATCCACACTAAATCCTGTAGATATTAAAGCTTTAATATCCGGATTAATTACTTTCATAACTTTAAAAGCTTCGCTTCCGCTCATTTCCGGCATTGCAATATCCATAATTACAATATCAATATTTTTCCATTCCTTTTTATAATGCTTTATTGCATTAAAACCATTATCACAAATAACTACTGAATAACCAAGTTCTTTCAAAATTTGTTCTGTCACTTCACGGATAGCTTCCTCATCATCTACAAGAAGTATATTTGCAAAGCCTTTTATTAATTCGACCGGATTTTCATTCACTTTTTCCTTTTCCATAGAAATCGGTAAATAAACAATAATACTGGTTCCGATATTTAATTCACTTTCTATGGCTATTTTCCCATGATGATTATGTACAGTACCATAGACTGCTGAGAGTCCCATGCCTAAACCCTTTCCTTTCTTTTTTGTAGTAAAAAAGGGCTCAAATACTCTTTTCTGTATTTCTTTACCCATCCCAATGCCTGAATCAGAAATTATAATCTTTATGAATTTTGTGTTTTCTAATGCCTCATTTTCACTATTTAATATTGATTCCTTGGCAGCATCTGCTATCTCGGTTTTAAAATTTATTACTCCCCCATTCTGCATTGCATCATTCGCATTTATTCCTATATTTAAAATCGCATTCTGCAATTGAGTCGGATCTCCAATAGTAATAAGTTTTTCTTCTGCTAAATGTTTTTTTATCTTTATTTTTTTATTAATACTGTGTTCAAGCATAGATATTACTTCTGATATAATCATATTAATATTAACAGGAATTAATTGATTTTTCCCTTTATGCGCAAATGCAAGAAGTTTGGAAGTTAAATCCGAAGAACGTTTAACTGCATTTGAAATTATATTTAAATATTTTTGCAGGAATTTATCGCTTTTATATGTATATTTTAAAAGTTCACTGCAGGACATTATTCCAGCAAGCTGATTATTAAAATCATGTGCTACTCCGCCGGCAAGCTGGCCGATTGCATTCATTTTATCAGCATGATGCAATTGATCTTTTAATTTAGTAAACTCTGTTATATTCTCTACAAGCACAATGATTCTTTTTATTTCTCCTGTATCCTCTTTAAGAGGAACAGTATTAAATAAATAATTTCTATTTTTTATTTCTAGTTCAAATTCTTTCTCTTCCCCTAAAAAAGTCTTATTATAATAATCTTTAACAATTTCTGTTTGTTCACCATATATCTCCTCGGGTTTAAGGCCGATAAACTTTTTAGGATCCAGTTCCCGAATTTTATATTCTTGACCGGAAGTAAATTCTACTATTAAATCTTTATTTATTATGGCCATATAAGAGTTTGGTAAATTTGATGCAATTATGCGGAATAATTTCTCACTTTCCTTTAAAGATTTTTCCGTATCTATTAAATGTATAACACGTTCTATTAATTCCGGAATAATTTCTATAAAGTTCAGATTTTTAACAACATAATCGTAAGCACCGGCCTTCATCATTTTCACTGCTATATTTTCATCACCATTTCCTGTCATAACAATAAACGGCAACTCTACTTCTTTAGCATGCATTTCACTTATTAATTCATCACACAGCATATCAGACAGCCGGTAATCAATTAATAACAATACATGATCATCATTTTTTACAAATTCTAGGGTCTCGGTTCCTGTCAAAATACCGATTACTTTGTAGTCTAAACTTCTCAGCTTTTTCTGGATAAGATTATTCAGATTTTTATCATCTTCAATTACAATAATAGTCCATTTATCTTTCTGAACTGAATCATTTTTCATTCGGAATGCTTCTCACCATTAATACGCGGAACTTGTACAACAGATAGGAACAGACCTAACTGGCGTATTACTTTGACAAAATTATCATAATTTATGGGTTTTGTTATATAATTACTGCAGCCAATAGAATGACAATGTTCAATTTCAATTGGGTCATCCGTTGTTGTAATCATAATGACAGGTATTTTTTTTAGTTCCTTGTCTTCTTTAAGCTTCTTTAATACTTCTGTTCCATTTACTTTAGGCATTCGTATATCTAACAATAGTAAATAAGAAACCCCTATTTCTCTATGCGGCCCCAGCCTGTTTTATTATCAATTAAAATATGCCGGTATGCTGCTATAACTGGAACACTTCTGTAATCAACTGTACTTATTATTCCCTCTTCGCCGCGAGCAGCAAAAACTGCCGGTTTAGCAGTTATTTCAAATTTAAATACCTCTGCAATAGAACCGTCCTGAAGTTCATATTTAAGAGGTGAAAGTATTTTTGCATTTATAGAAACCAATAATGCTTCACCAGTTCTGCCAAGTCCGCCTTTCTGATGCAGCAGCGGTTCTATAAAATATTTTGTATTCAAAACTGCAATAATCACAGCTAGAGGCTCAAAAGGATTTTCTTTAGAATAAATTATTTTTGATATTGCAAAATGAAAATGGTCACTTTCTTTTCTGCTATGAAATGGAGTTTGTTCTGTTATCAATATATTCTGGTATTTATCAGGGACATATGTATTAATAAAATAGTCATCACCACTAATATTATCACCAACATTATTAAAATTAGTTGAACATATTATATCACCATCATCCGCGTCTACAATCACAACCCCTTCAAAACTTCCAAATGACTGCTCAAGGTTAAATATAAATTGAACTAAATCCTGATAGTTTTGATCCTCCTGTAACTCAAGCCATTTAGTATCATTATCAATTTTATTTTTATCCCTAACAGTTTCTATTATATTTCCTATTAATTCTCTTATTATATTACTATTCGCTATAATTGAGACATCATTTCTTCTTTCATCTATCCATGATTTCAGATTGGTTTTTTTTAGATCTGCAATTAAATTAAGTGTATTTAGAACTTCGATTCTCTGATTATAAATAGCTCCATGATAGCCGAAAAAAGGCATACCAAAAATATAAATAAGCAGGATTCCAATTAAAATTGAAGAACATATAAGTCCAAAATAAATAAGCATTTTGAAGCGGATACCAGGAGTATGCTTTGATATTTTTTCTTTATCTATTTTCTTATTCATAATTATTAAAATCTATTGTATAATTAAATGTATCAATTTTATATTCTATGGAATTGGATATAATTTCCAATATTATATCTTGATCAAAACGATTAAACACCTGCTCCCAACTTGTTTCTTTTTGTATTATATTTATTGATTTAAGAAAAATAAATTGATTATAAAGTTTTCCACCTTGTTCTAAAAAATTCTCAGGAATAATCGGCAGATCTTCTATTCCAATAATATCCTGTTTAGCAAGCACTGAATATTCTTCCGAAGTCAAAATAATATTTACATTAAAACCAACTTTTCCTGTTTGCATTATCCACTCTATTGCATCGGCCAAATATTTATTATCGGACTGCAGCCAGTTTAAGGCTCGGATTTCTGCTGCAATAATTAGTTTTACAGCATCAGGATAATATTCGGTAAATTCATTTGTGAAATACATATATCCAGTACTCATCGTTCTGTGAATAATAACAAAACTATTATTATATTGTTTTGAAACCGCAATAGATGGAGTTGGTTCCCACGCGGAAAACGCATCAATTTCACCAGAATAAAGAGCTTCCGGCATTTCGTTAACATCTATTTGAATAAGTTTAACTTCATTGTCAGATAACCCAACACCGGATAAAGCAACAAGCAGTGCATAATGTGCATTTGAACCAAATGCATATCCTATTTTTTTCCCTTGCAATTCAATCATTTCCATATGATGATTTGCAACAATAGAAGTAAACCCATGCTGGATAAGTATGGGTATAAAAACATCCGTTTTAGCAGCTATTGTTAATGCAGGCATGTCACCCACAATACCTGCTTCCAGTTCTCCATTTAAAATATAGGTATTAACATCCGAGCCTTTTAAATAATTATGGAAACGCAGCTCCATTCCTAATTTTTCCAGTTCTTCTTTTAAGATTAGGTCTCGTTTTATAGCTTCACAGATAATATTGGCAGGGACCCATAAGGGCTGCATGCCAATATCTATAATTTTATCAGTTTCACCATAATTATATTCTTCATAAAGTGCTATCGGATTATTTTTTTGAACAAGATCTTCATTATTTTTTGGTAATAAGAGTATTATTAAAATAATCACAAACAGAGCACTCAATACAATAATTACTTTACTTTTTGATTTCATAACAAATAAATACCTTGCAATATCAATATCAGTTAAATTCTAAGTCAAAATGTATTATATTTCAATTATTTTTTTTGAAATTGATAAATACAGGAATATAGGATTTACACAGATTATTCTTAATATTTTATTATAAGGAAAGCATGAAGGCAGGAAGAAATTATTTACACAAAAGGGCACTTCGCATAAATTACTCTTTTAAGTTCCAAAGGCACTTTACTAAAATTTAAGAGTAATCCACGTTTTTTTATTTATTGATTTCAAATATGATCTTACTATAGCAAAATGAATATCATCTATTTTTTATATTGTTTTTAATTCAACTTAGTTTCTACAACTACAATTTCATTTTTCTGCTTTCGTGCTTTCCTTATTTATATCTTTTACATAACAGAATGCAGGTTTGTCCGCGCCCTTATACCATAAGTGAATCGAATTACCGAGACAATCTTTAAAAAATGAGCATTCACCGCAAGCACCCTTCTTAGACCATTCTCTGTCTCTAAACCGCCTAAAACCACTCTTCCAGATTTTAGCTAAATCATCATTTTGAATATTGCCTTCATAAAATTCCGGATTGTTGTTTGCACAGCCTGTTATACTTCCATCATTTAAAATAGATGCAATATTAATTCCTGCTCTGCAAAAATATGGAGCATCCCGTACCTTACTATCTTCTTTAAAAGGCAGAAATCCTTCGCAGCTTGCATTTACAATAAGGCCCCTTTTCTTAAGCCGGCCTTTATTGTTCTTAATCCAGCTAAGCATTCCCTGCGTTTCTGAAAAAGATAAAAGCAGTTCCATATTCTCTCCTGCTCTGCCGGAAGGGAAGATCCTGAACAGCCTCCAGTAGTTTATATTTCTTTCTATTAAAAGTTCTGCAATAGAATCGAGCTCTTTATTATTATCCGGATAAACACAGGTAACAACATCCTTAACAGGAATATCAGAATTGCCCGTAATCTGAATTGCAGATAATGCTTTCTGATATGCAATACTACTGCCTCTGAGCTTATTATGGCTCTCCTTTAATCCGTCCAGGCTTATTGTAATACTGTATATTCCTGCTTTAATAAGCTTTTTTAACATTTTATGATTTAAAAGTATACCGTTTGTGACCATACTCCAACGCATACCATTTTCTACAATTCTTCTGCCAAGAGATATGAGCCCGGAATATAAAAGGGGCTCGCCTCCGGTAAAAATAAATGTAAGGTCATTTGTGAATTTTTCTTTGCAGTAATCAATTATAGACAGCCAGAGGCTGATATTAAGGCTTTCTTTTAATTCTTTCGCAGTACAGTCAGATCCGCAATGCAGACACGCCAAATTGCATTTTCGTGTAAGCTCTAAAAAAAGATAGAGTAATTTATGTTCTTTGGTTTCTAATTTTTTATATAATCTATGAAGTTTAGACTTTATTATCGTTCCGGCTCCTGACTACTTGGATTTTCCATCTTCAAGTTTTTGCTGATTTTTCGGCAGCTGTTGTTCAGGTTCAACTGCAGGTTCAACTACTGGTTCAGCTTCAATCATTGCCATCACGACTGTCATCTTTATTTCATCTGTCAGCACAACTTCTTTTTCTTCAAAATATCCAAGGCTGGCTGTCCAGTCCTCATCGATCACAGAAATATTATACATTACTCCTTCTTTATTCACTAATGGATAAAATGTAATTTCTCCATTCTCATTTGTAGTAAACTCATCCTGATTACAGCCTTCATCGCTGAGTTTAACTTTTAATCCGGAAATTGGTTCAATATTTGCAGTAACAAATTTAATTGTTTTTTCTGTGTCCGAATAAGAATTTTCATTTTCTTTAATTACAACTTCCAATTCTGCTTCTTCACCAAGCACTGCTTCTGTTTTTGCAAAGCATCCCAGGTTCTCTTCCCCATCTAAGTCCTTAATAATCGGATTATATAAAACATCCATTTCATCAATCATTGGATAAAATACAGCTTCACCTTTTTCATCTGTATAATAGTACTCCGGGTAGAAATCACCTCCAATATTAATCATGAGGCCCTTAACAGGCTGGCCGTCTTTATTTACAACACGAAGCTTTGTCTGAACCCCACTGTATTCGACAGGTGCTCCATAACAGGCAGCTATTATAAAACTAAAAGAACCGGTAATTAAAAACTGTAGTAATTTTTTAAAAATCCTCATTTTTACGCTCCCTTATACTCTTTTTTATTTATTATCTTATTTTTTTGTTAAATCTATACCACATACCCGATTCCGGCCTGTTTTTTTTGCATTGTATAGTTGAACATCTGCTTCCCTTGTAAAATCTGTAAGTGTTAAATCTTTACCAGGTATGCCTGTACAAATACCCAGGCTTATGGTAACTACTTTATCAACCTTAGAATTAAGGTGAGCAATGTTAAGGCTAATTATTTTTTCCCGCATTAATTCTGCAACATAAGATGCATTACTGTAATTTGTTTCCGGTAAAACAACTACGAACTCCTCTCCGCCGTATCTTGCAACAAGATCCTGCGGACGTTTTGCACATTCTACCAGGGTTTTTGCAACCCGGATAAGACACTCGTCTCCTGCCTGATGTCCGTAATTATCATTAAAGAATTTAAAATAATCAATATCTATCATTATTATGGAAATAACACACTTTGAACGTTTTGTCCTTTTCCACTCCCAATATAGTGATTCATCAAAACGTCTTCTGTTTGGAATTTTAGTTAATCCGTCTATAAAAGAAAGGTTCAATAATTTCCTATTTGCTTCCTCAAGCTTCTCTTTTATGTCTTCGAGTTCGTACATTTTCTGCTCTAATAATTTCTTCTGAATGAATAATTCTGTAAAAACGGATATTTTACTTTTTAATATATTTATATCTATAGGCCGTAATAAATAGTCTATCGCTCCTGCCTGGTAGCCTTTAAAAAGAAATTGCCTGTCGTTACTCATTTCTGTTATTAAGATAATGGGAATATGCCGGGTTTTTTCATTATTCCTCATCATCTCTGCTGTTTTAAAACCGTCCATGTCCTGCATTTCAACATCTAATAAAACAAGGGCAAAGTCATGCTTAAGCATTAATTCCAGTGCTTCATTTCCAGAACCTGCTGTAATAACCTCTAATACATAGTCTTCTAAAAGAGTTTCCATTTCTTTAAGGTTTTCCGGTTTATCATCTACAACAAGAATATTCACTTTATTTATCTGAGCATCAGTATAAATATCCTGTGTTTCATCTACAGCCTCTAGTTCTTCGATAAATAGTTCTTTTTCCTTTTTTTCCATTTATTGTTCCTGACTATACATACACTTCATTTTAAACTGAAGAATCCCGGAGCAGAGCTTCGAAGTATCTTCGTCTTTCTTATAAGGCTGCAGCCTGATCACAAGCTTGCATGTGGTCAGGCACCAGTTCATAGCCTCCATTCACGCAGTAGAACTGCAAAGTATTTCGGCTGTCAGAATAAAAACATAGATCATTTTATCACTTTCCTTAAAAAAATAAAATATAAATATTGTAGTTTATTGAAGTTTTACCTTTTTATTTGCAATTTTATTAGACATATTTGATAATAATATTGAGAAATTTAAATAAATTTCATTTATAATATAAATTATGGGGAAAATCATAGAAAAGCCGAAACAGCTAATACAAAAAAACCAAATATGGGACTCTTTGGTTAAATATATAGAAGATACTGTAATTATATTAAATTATGATTTATCTATTAAATATATTAATAAATCATCAGAAGATAGCGGCCGTGGGATTTCATGTGCATTATTTAAATCACTTATAAAAGAAAATAAAAACTTAAGAAACGCTGTGGATTTATTAATAAAAAATGGAAAACCTAAGAATTGTGAAATTGAAATAATTACGGCGAATAAAAGATTTCAATGGTACAATCTAAAATTGATCCCAATTGAATCAGAGAAAAAAGAAATACTGATAATTGCATCAAATATAACTTCAAGAAAGATAATCCAGAAAAAGCTCGAATACAATGTAAAACAGTCCAAACTTTTAAATGATATTTCTATACAGTTTATTAATGCGGGTTCAGATGAAATTGATTTTGTAATTAAACAAACCTTAATGAAACTCGGTGAATTTACACAGACAGATCATTGCTATATTTTTCTATTTTCAGAAGATCTGTCTAAGATGAATAATTCATATGAATGGGCAAATCGAAGAATAGAACCTCATATTGCTAATTTCAGGGAAATACAAACGCCAACACTTCCAAATCTAATGAAAGACCTCAGCAGTTTTAAGAATATTGTTATCCCAAATGTGAATAATGTGGATGAAAATATTTCAGAGAAAAAGATTCTAACAATTCAGGAAGTTAAATCATTTATTGCTGTTCCTATGATATATAAAAAACAACTTGTAGGATTTATCGGACAGGATACAGTTGAAAAATATAAAATATGGTCCCATATAGATGTAAGGCTTTTAAAAAGTATTAGCAATATTCTCACAATGGCATTGGAACATAAAAAATCAGATAGTGAATTAATTAATGCCAAGCATGAAGCAGATGAAATAAACTACCAGTTAAAAAAAGCAAATAATCTTGCAACTAATATGTTCCATCAGGCAGAAAAGGCAAATAGAGCTAAAAGTGAATTCCTTGCAAATATGAGTCATGAGATACGAACCCCTATGAATGGAGTAATAGGAATGGCCGATCTGCTTGCGAGTACAGAGTTAACAGAAAAACAGACCGAATATACAAACACAATAAAAAGAAGTGCATTTTCCCTGCTTAAAATAATTAATGATATTCTGGATTTTTCAAAAATTGAAGCAGGTAGACTGGATTTAGAAAAAATTGACTTTAATCTGTATACAACAATAGAGGATATTATAAATATTTTTAATATACAGGCTAAAACCAAGAAAATTGCACTCAACTATAAAATAGATCCAGCTGTTACATCCTTTTTAATAGGGGATCCCGGACGTTTAAGGCAGGTGCTTAATAATCTGATAAGCAATGCAATCAAATTTACAGACAAAGGTGAAGTATCTCTGGAAATCAATTTAGAAAAAGATATAGGAGACGATTATATCACTTTAAAATTCTCAACAATGGATACAGGAATAGGAATAAGCAAGGAAAAAATTAATAATTTATTTAATCCCTTTACACAGGCAGACAGTTCAACAACACGGAAATTCGGAGGTACAGGACTTGGACTTTCCATTTCACGTCAGATAGTTGAGATGATGGGAGGGGAAATCAAAGCTGAAAGCACACATAGTAAAGGCTCTATATTTTCATTTACTGCTGTTTTTAAAAAGCAGTTGTTAGAAACAAAAGTTATTAAAAGTACAGAAAATAAAGAGAATAAAACATATATTGAAACTTTAAGAGGTGTAAGAATCCTTGTTGTTGATAATAACAGCCAGAGCCGTACAGCTATTACGGAAATGCTTAAATTCTGGGGCTGTATTTATAGTGAAGCACCTAATGCCCTGTCTGCACTTGATAAACTCCATAAGGCAAATGAAAACGGTAAATTCTTTGATATTGCAGTTGTTTCAATGTTATTACCGGAAACAAACGGTGAAACATTAGGCCGTATGATAAAAGGTAATTCCCTTCTTTCAAATACAAAGCTTGTTATGATAACTTCTGTTGGAAATATTGGTGATGCCCTAAGACTTGAAAAAGCAGGTTTTTCAGGTTATCTTGCAAATCCAGTTAAGCATTCAGAATTATTTGAATGCCTTATTATGGTAATTAACAAGGATATCAATAATACTCATATAGTAACCCGCCATACTGTTGCAGAAATAAAAAAATCCGATCTCAGTGTTCTATTAGTAGAAGACAATATAGTTAACCAGAAGGTTGCAACAGGTCTAATTGAAAATATGGGCTACAAAATTGATACAGTTAATAATGGAAAAGAAGCAATTGAAATTTTGGTAAAAAAGAAATATGATCTTATTTTAATGGACATACAAATGCCTATTATGGACGGATATAAAGCAACAGCTTATATAAGAAGTAAAAAATCAGATAAAATAGATTATAGAATTCCCATAATAGCAATGACAGCACATGCGCAGAAAAAAGACCACGAAAAGTGTCTGAATGCAGGAATGAATGACTTTATTACAAAACCAATCGAATTAAATATTTTATCAAATACACTTAATAAATGGCTCTTTAAAATGAATATTTATAATTTCATGAATAATAACAAATCTAATAAGGTGATTCTTAACAATGATAAAAAGAATTCAAAAAATGAAAAGGAAGATAATAATGTTTTCAGAAAGAATATTTTATTAGACAGGCTTCAGAACAATATCAATTTATATAAAAAAATTATAAAGATTTTTTTAGATGACTATGATAGTCTTCTTTTTGATCTGGACAAAGCTGTAAATGATAATGACCCTGAAATGATCCAATTCCATTCACATAAAATAAAAGGGGCTGCAGCAAATATTAATGCAGAAACAGTTACAAATATTGCTTATTCGATAGAAACTTCCGGACGGGATAAAAACTTAAGCAATGTCCCCAACCTTGTGAAACAATTAAAATCAGAAATGGTAAAATTAAAAAGCGCTCTATCTGAAGAAATTTGACTGTACTCCTTCTGTAAAATTGGCCTCTTGCAAAGATCGTAGAGTTTTCCCAAGTGTTCAAGTTCATTTTTATATGTCTGGACTTGTTAATCTCACTAAATCTTAGTGTGAAATTTATTTTTATAAGATATTTCAGTTTATGTTGCATTATTTAATAATTTATAATAGTCTTTGCACATGAAAATTATAAACACTAACAAAGCCCCAAAAGCAATCGGTCCTTATTCGCAGGCAGTAATTGCAAATGGTTTTATATTTACTTCCGGCCAGATCGCAATAAATCCGGATACTGGTAAACTTATAGGAAATACAATAGAAAAACAGACAGAGCAAGTACTTAAAAATCTAAAAAATGTTTTAAAAGAAGCAAATACAGACTTTAGTGATGTTGTAGAAACTATAATTTTTCTTACAGATTTAAATGATTTTCCAAAAGTAAATAGTATTTATGAGAATGCGCTTAATGCCCATAAGCCTGCAAGAGTAACTGTTCAAGCTGCAGGCTTACCTCTAAATGCTTTAATAGAAATTAAAATGACAGCTGTCTATACATAATTTTTATAAACAACCTGGAAATCTAATAAAAAACTTTTTAAATTCATTTTTAAATCCTTTATTACATTCATTTTATAATACATTATTAAATATCAACACATTTTTTTAAATAAATTATTAAATCCTTTTTTAAATTCATTATTAAATACTTTATTAGATTATGCTACATTAAATATCACAATTACAAAAAAAATCAATACCTATTTCGTTTTTTTTTATTTTTTTAGTTTTTTATGATTAAAAAAACATGGATATTTAAAAAATGATATGATATATTTCGCTCTATGAATAAGAAAGTATTTGGAATTGTATGTATATCAATAGCAGTTATAGAATTTATACTTTGCTTCTTTGGGCCTATCGCGTTGGTAAAAAAACCAAGTTTATTTGTTTTCCCGATATATTCATATGGTTTAGAAGAAGACGAAATTCAGGATATTACAGACTATGTTGAACAGTCTTTTGCAAATTCGCGGTCGTATTCTATTATAAGCCAATTTGTAATACAAGAATATTTAATTGAAAATGGCCTTGATATAAATATTTTAGGAGGAGATGATTTTGATGCAAATGACAGTAAAAACGCCGCAGAGGCCCTCGGATTTGACAAATACGTAATATGCTTAGCAATAAAAAGTTTTGATGGAGTAGAAACTAATATAAGGCTTACTGTAATGCTTAAAAACACTAAATTCAGTGATGCAGCCATTCCAAAAGTTGAACTAAAATCAACAGATGTTAATTCTTTAATAAATAACAGTGACGGCAAAGGAAATGAATTAAATTTAATAGAGCAGATAACTTTTACGACAAAAGGCATTTCACTTTTCGATTGGCTGTTCTTTTTTATCTTGATAGCTCAAGTTGTTATTGGTGTTCTGGCAATACTTGGAATTGATATTAAGAATATGCCGGAAATAGTCTGGGTGAATGCCATTATACTTTTTCTTTTTGCGTATATTTATGCCTTAAATGCAAATATGGATTATATGCAGAGGTTTATAGCTTCCAGCGGCCTTATAGAATTAGCAGAAAGTACCTTTTTGGAACAGTTATTTACTATTATAAGATTCGGACCGCTTTTAATAATTAATGCATGGTATTATATATGGAAAAGGCTTAATAACAAAGAAACTAAAGGTGAGAAATTAGATACTATAAAAACAGATAATCCATTATCAAAATTATCCGGAATTCTGAAAAATAATGTACCAAAATGGGGACTTGTTTATGCACTTGCATCCGCTGTTCTATACGGATTTAGTTTTCCATCTGCAGTATCATTAAAAGGATTATTTCTGTTCGCATGGATTAGCTTAATACCGCTATTTCTTGTATTTATTTACTGCAGAAAATTCTGGGCAATTTTTTATGGTGTAACATTTGGTGTAATACAGTCATTAATTATTAATTACTGGCATGGTACATATGACTACCTTTCACTCCATTTTACGACTATTATACATCTGTTTCTTTTCCTTTTATTTATGATCCCGCTTGTTTTCGTTTTAAAGAATACAAAAAGGTGGGGCTTCATTATTGCGCCGGTAGCATGGACAGTTTTTGATTTTATACGCAGTACAGGCTTCCTGGGATATCCCTGGGGAATTATTGGCACTACACAGTATCAATTTATCCCTTTAATACAAACAGCAGCAATTACAGGTATCTGGGGAATCAGTTTTATTGTTATTTTATTTAATTCGGCCATTGCATGGTTAATTGCAGGCATAAATAAAAACTGGTTTAGCCCTTCTGTTAATTCAGAAATAAGTAAACAAAGTAACCCAAAAAAATATTTTTTTAAACAACTTTTTCCTGTGTGGTTATTCCTGAGCATTTTTCTTGTAAGTGTTATAGGTGGAAGTATTCATGTAATTTCAAATTTAATAAAAATGAAAAATAATGAATTTGAACAGGTGAAATTAGTGCTTATTCAGCAGAATACAGATCCTAGAAAACATGATTACAGATTAAGTCTCGACAATTTAAGAGAACTTACTGATAATGCTTTAATAGAAATAGAAGAAACTCCGGATATGATTGTATGGTCCGAAGGTGCTTTTTTACCGGATACAAGGTACTACGGCCAAAAAAACAGAAGTAATTATGGCAGGGTTGCACTTGTTTATGAATTCTTTGATTATCAGGCTGGTATAGGTACATGGCTCCTAACAGGAAATCAGGACCATAAAATGGTTACAGACGAAAATGGTGAAGAAATAAAACAGAATTTTAATTCTTCTGTTCTTTTTAGCCCTGAAGGAGAAAGAATAGAGACATACCATAAGATGCACCTTGTACCTTTTACAGAATACTTTCCATGGAAAGAAGAAATGCCGGAATTTTTTGAAATGCTTCAGAACTTTGATATTTCCGACTGGACAAAAGGTGAAGAGCGTATCATTTTTGAGCATCCGAAGTTCAAATTTATAACTCCAATATGTTTTGAAGATGTATTTTCTGATGATGTAAGATTATTTATAAAGCAGGGAGTTGATATCATAGTAAATATCAGCAATGATTACTGGTCTTTAACTCCAGTAGAGGGTACACAACACGGCATTAACGCATTATTCAGAGCAGTAGAAAATCAGCGCCCGCTTGTAAGATCTACATCATCCGGTTATACAGTTCATATTGATTTTCTCGGAAATATTCAGGAAGGGGCTCCGGAACCCTACACCGGAGGATATTGTGAAGCAGATGTATTTATCCCGGACAGTACTTTAACTATTTATACGATGTTCGGAGACTGGTTTCCACTACTATGCTTAATAATTTCTGTTATTATCTGCTTAATAATTTTATTTGTTTTTATTAAAAGAAAAATTAAAAAAGATTCCGCATAATGAAGAACCCCGGATCAAAGCTCCAGGGTATCTTCGTTCTTATTAAGCTACCTGACCACCTGACCACATGCAAGCTTGTGGTCAGGTGGTCAGGTACTGGTTCATAGCCTCCTTTCCCATTAGTAGAACTGTGAAGTATTTCGGTTGTCAGAATAAAATCTATCGGAATTAAGAAATAACAGTTAGTATATCTGCAATCCTATTTAGTAAATCATCCTTTTTATATGGCTTGTGCAAAAATTCTAATATTCCCATATCAAGAATTTCCTGAATTTGTCCATCGATACTGTATCCGGAAGAAAGCACAGCCTTTATTTCCGGATTTATCTTCTTTAAAGCAGCAAAAACTTCTTTGCCATTTTTTCCGGGCATAACCATATCTAAGATAGCCAGATCAATTTTCTTATAAGATTTTTTATACTCTTCTATTGCTCTAGCTCCATCCTGGAATGCAGATACCTTATAATTTGCCTGTGTTAAAACATTCATTAGCATATTACACACAAGTTTCTCATCATCGACAATCATGATGTGTGCACCTTTTAAGTCTTTTCTGATATATTTTGCTATAGTTGGTTTTTTTTGTATTTCTTTTTTAGACAATGGCAGATATATTATACATTCTGTTCCTTTATTTATTTCACTGTCTATTTTTATTATTTCTTTATGATTTTCTACAATTTTATTAACAAAAGGCAATCCTATAACGAATTTTTTGTTAGTAAGAAATGGCTCAAATATATGCGCCAGCACTTCTTTTTTTATACTTATACCTAAAATACATATTTTTAGGTATTTTCCAGGTTGAGTTTTAAAGGCTTTACAATATTCATCTTCAAGTGCTGTAAGCTCTGTTTTAAAAAATATTTCTTCTCCATCCTGCATTAATTCACACAAATTAAGTGTAAAGGTTAACAGCATATTCTGTAATTGTGAAGAATCTCCAACAGCAAAAAGTGTAGTGGAAACAAGGTCTTTTTTTATTTTTATACTTTTATCAATACCATGCCCAAGCAGGTTAATAATATCTTCTAAAATTTTATTTACATTTATATTTACAGAAATATTCCTGCCCTTTCTTGCAAATGCAAGAAATTTATCTGTTAAATCCGAAGCAGTGTCTACACTCTCAATTATTATATCTAAATACTTTAATAATTCTGGTTTTATGGAAAGCTCACGTTCTAATAAACCTGCATAACCGGAAATAATTGCCAGGTGATTATTAAAATCATGAGCTATCCCGCGAGCAAGTTTACCTACTATCTGCATTTTCTCTGTCTGTCGTAATTGACCTTCCATTTCCAGAGTCTTTGTAATATCTTCACAAAAAATAACAATCCCTGTTATTTTTTCTTTAATATCTCTCGTATAATCGCCAAGATAATGAACAACAATTCTCTTTCTGTCACCTCGAATATTCTGAGCATTATACGGTTTTATTCCTGTTTTATTTTTAATGAGCCTTACAAAGGTTTCAATTTCTTTTCCCTGATTCTCCTGGGGTACTATTAGTTGAATATAATTTTTCCCAATTAATTCATTCTTTTTTCTTAAAAATATTCTACAGTATGCAGGATTAACATATAAATAATTTCCGGAAACATCATAAACAGCAATACCCAAAGGACTCAGATCAAAGAGCTGTTTATATTCTTTTCTGCATTTAAGGTTCTCAGTTTCCAGTTTTCTAGTTTGTTTCTGTAATTCTATATTTTGTTTTTTTAAGTACTTGATTTCCCTTTCTGCATTTTTTAGTACAATTTGAAAATTAACACTTTTATCAGGCCTCATATATTAAATAGTAATCTTCATTATTCTGATTATCAAGAATAATATGGAAAACTTTTCTTGAATATATTATACTTAAGAAAATATATTAATTTTAGCATAAATTTAAAGGAGTTTTAGAATGAAAAATAAAGTGATATTTCTTATATTCTTATTATCTATCTTATGTACTGGTACAATTTTTGCAGATTCATGGGAAGTTGG